>MTEY01012221.1_pt1 | contig 216742 bp, 202 predicted proteins | sample 1042721 | NCBI WGS metagenome assembly MTEY01 (sample SAMN06185809, study PRJNA358809) | soil metagenome | isolation source: soil biostimulated with seedmeal as carbon source | place: India | collected 2015-05-23 | reverse complement strand
CAGGAGGATAACGGCGTCTGGCATCAGAACGTCTTTGCCTATTACCTGTCGATTGCCTGTAACCACTGTGAAGATCCGGCCTGCACAAAAGTGTGTCCGAGCGGAGCAATGCACAAGCGTGACGACGGGTTTGTGGTGGTGGATGAAGATGTCTGCATCGGCTGTCGCTACTGCCATATGGCCTGTCCGTACGGTGCGCCACAGTACAACGCCGCCAAAGGCCACATGACCAAGTGCGACGGCTGCCACACCCGCGTCGCCGACGGCAAAAAGCCGATTTGCGTGGAGTCCTGTCCGCTGCGGGCGCTGGACTTCGGTCCGATTGACGAGCTGCGTAAAAAACACGGCCAGCTTGCGGCCATCGCGCCGCTGCCGTCCGCGCACTTCACGAAGCCGAGCATTGTGATTAAACCTAACGCCAACAGCCGCCCGACGGGAGATACCACCGGCTATCTGGCAAACCCGAAGGAGGTGTGAGATGGGAAGTGGATGGCATGAATGGCCGCTGGTGATCTTCACCGTTTTTGGGCAGTGCGTGGCCGGGGCGTTGCTCGTCAGCGGTCTGGCATGGATGAGGGAGAGTGACGAGGCGGTCCGAACCCGCATCGTGCGCAGCATGTTCTTTTTATGGCTGGTCATGGGCGTTGGCTTTATCGCATCGGTGATGCACCTGGGCTCCCCGCTCAGGGCGTTTAACTCCCTGAACCGTGTTGGCGCGTCGGCGCTCAGCAACGAGATCGCGGCAGGCTCGGTCTTCTTTGCCGTCGGTGGCTTCTGGTGGCTGGTGTCGGTTATCGGTAAAATGCCGCCCGCGTTGGGTAAAGTATGGATGGTGGTGAGCCAGATCCTGGGGATTGGGTTTGTCTGGGCCATGACTCGCGTGTATCAGATCGATACGGTTCCGACCTGGTACACCGGCTACACCACGCTGGCCTTTTTCCTGACGATGGTGCTGGGCGGCCCGCTGTTTGCCGCCCTGCTGCTTCGCGCCGCTGGCACCGCCTTCAGAGGCACGTTTGCCGCATCGGTGAGCGTACTGGCGCTGCTGCTGAGCGTGGCGGTGATTGTGCTGCAGAGTAACGAACTGGCGACGCTACACAGCTCCGTACAACAGGCCAGCGCCCTGCTGCCGGACTATGGCGCATGGCAAGTTGGCCGTATCATACTGGTCGCCGCCGGATTAGGCTGCTGGCTGTGCCCGCTCATCCGGCGCCAGGAGCCGAAAGCCCTCGCGCTCTTTGCAGGGCTGGTGCTGGTTGTCGTGGGTGAACTGATCGGCCGCGGACTGTTCTATGGTCTGCACATGACGGTAGGTATGGCAATTGCCGGTTAACTCAGGCGCGCGGGTTCGCCCGCGCGAGCAAGGAAGGTTGTAATGAAAGATGTCTCACAGCGTGAAGCGTTCGCGTTCAGCGCCCGGGTACTGGGCGCATTGTTTTATTATTCACCCGACAGCGAGCATGTTGCGCCGCTGGTCAACGCCCTGACCGCTGGCGAGTGGGTTGCGGACTGGCCGCTGCCGCAGGCGGCGCTGCAGCCCATCGCCGACACCTTTACGGTACCTGCCGATGAGCCCGTCACCGACGCCTGGCAACGGCTGTTTATTGGCCCCTATGCGCTGCCCGCACCGCCGTGGGGTTCCGTATGGCTGGATCGTGAATCCGTGCTGTTTGGTGATTCAACCCTCGCACTGCGCCAGTGGATGCGGGAAAACCAGATTGCCTTTGAGATGCAGCAGAACGAACCGGAAGATCATTTCGGTACGTTGCTGCTGCTGGCCGCGTGGCTCACTGAGAACGGACGCGAGACGGAACGCGACCAGCTTCTGGCATGGCACCTGCTGCCGTGGAGCACCCGTTTTCTCTCCGTGTTTGTTGAAAACGCCGGGCACCCGTTCTATACCGCGCTGGGGAAACTCGCGCAGCTGACGCTTGCGGACTGGCAATCTACCTTACTGATCCCGATCGCGGAAAAACCGCTCTACCGTTAACCGCGCTGGCTTGCTCACGGATGCTGAGCAAGCCAGGCTCGCCAGCCACCGAATCGCGTTATCTCCTGTGCCCCCTCTAATCCAGCCTCCTCGCAGATAAACCCGGTCAGCCAGCGCCCGTCCTGGAGTTCGACTTTTCCCAGCCCCAGCGGTGCGGGGATCCCGGCCAGAAACGATCCCACTTCGCCGTGCGGAAGTGCCCAAACTTCGACGGCTATCGCTGCCCCCTGTTCCGTCGCCCGCACCATGCCCGGTCGCTTGCCGTCTGCCAGGGCAAAGAGCCGATAATGCGGGGCGCTGGTGGTGGCTTCCACATACGTCGCCCCGCGCTGGCGCAGCTGATGATTCAGCGCCAGCCCGTCCAGATGTGCCCCGCACACCACCAGGTGCAGGCGGTCATCGGTGGCGGTTGAAACAGGTGCATCCTCTTGCATCTCGCGCCCGCCGGGCAGGGTTAACTTTTGGTGACGTTGTAACGCATCGGCCAGACTGAGCAGATACTGGTCAGTAAACGCGCGGCCAAACAGCGTTATGCCGGAGGGCAAGCCGTTGACCATAAACCCTGCCGGAACCGCCACGGCAGCGTAATCAAGCAGGTTCATAAAGTTGGTGTAAAGCCCAAGCTCAGAGTTGCGTTTGACCGGTTCCTCCGCCAGCTCGGCCAGACTCACCGGGCGCGGATACGTGGGGGTTAACACGCACTCAAGCCCTGCCAGTATGGCATCGCACTCGCTTTTATAGCGCTGAAGCTGGTACTGCGCTTCAAACGCCGCTACCGCACTCATGGCAGGTGCTTTTTGCAGCACATTGCGGATCACCGGCAGCACCGCGTCCGGCTGTTGCTCAATCAACGTGCCCGCCACGTGGTAGCGCTCGGCCACCCACGGGCCGTCATAGAGCAGTTTTGCTGCCGCCAGGAACGGCGAAAAGTCGATGGTCACCGGCTCGCCGCCCAGGGCGATCAGCCTCTCCTTTGCGGTGTGATACAGCGCCTCGCTCTCTGCGCAGCCGAGAAACGCCAGCGTGTCTGGCACGCCAAAGCGAAAACCGGCTGCCGGTACGCCAAATGCCTGCGCTCCGTTCCAGGACGGGTTAGTACGGCTGTAGTCATCGCGCGCGTCTTTCGTCGCCGTCAGCGCCAGCAGCTGGCTGGCCTCCGCTGCCGTGCTGGTGAAGAACGTTACGCAGTCCAGCGTGCGGCAGGCGGGCACCACGCCCGCTGTCGAGATCAGCCCTTTTGTCGCCTTCAGCCCGACCAGATTATTGAGAGAGGCCGGTACGCGCCCGCTCCCGGCGGTATCGGTGCCCAGGGCAAAGCTCGCCAGCCCCAGCGCCACGGCCAGCGACGATCCCGCGCTTGAGCCACCGGACGGATACTCCGGATGAACGCTGTTGCGACACGCCCCATACGGTGAGCGCGTGCCGTTTAAGCCGGTCGCGAACTGATCGAGATTGGTTTTCCCCAGCGGTATCGCCCCCAGCGCAATCAGCTGCGACACTATTGTCGCATCCTGCTCTGCCCGGTACGCAAAGGCCGGACAGGCGGCGGTGGTCTCGATACCCGCCAGATCGATATTGTCCTTAATGGCAAACGGCACGCCATAGAGCGGCAACGATGCCGGATCCACGCCGTCCAGCGCGGCCAGATACGGCTCCAGCTCGTCGGGCGTGAGAAGATAAATAAAGGCGTTAAATTCCGGGTTCAGCGCCAGCGCGCGCTCGCGCAGGGCGAGAAGCACCGCGCGCGGATTAAGCTGACCGGAACGGTATGCCTGCGCCAGAACATCAAGGCGTAAATCAAAAAGGTGCTTCATGCTGTTTTCTCCAGGACCACCACACACTGACCCGCGCGCACCGATGAACCCGGCTGCACGCGCACCTGGCTGACCACCCCATCCTGGGTTGCGACCAGCGGGATCTCCATCTTCATGGACTCCAGCACCACCAGCACATCGCCTTCGCGCACGGTGTTGCCGACTTCAACGTTCACCTGCCACAGGTTGCCTGATACCGGGCTGTCAATCCCGGCCTGTCCGGGTACCAGCGGCGCGTCTTCGCCATCTGTTACCAGCACCTCGCTGCTGTCAAAATGGGCCTGACCGTTGGCGGCCCAGCGCTCACGCTCGGCGTCAAACGCGGCCTGCTGATGCGCGCGGAACGCCTCAATCTCCGGCGCCTCGTCGGCCAGGAATTGCTGATACTCCGCCAGCTTCAGCGTGGTGTGTTCGATGCGCAGCGGATAACGTCCCAGCGGAAAATCCCGGCGGATGGTGAGCAACTCTTCCGCCGAGACCGGATAAAAGCGGATCTGGTCGAAGAAGCGCAGCAGCCACGGCTTACCGTCAAAGTCCTCCACGGCGTGATAGCGATTCCACATCTGCAGCGTCCGTCCGACAAACTGATAGCCACCCGGCCCCTCCATGCCGTAGACGCAGAGGTAGGCCCCACCAATGCCCACCGAGTTTTCCGCCGTCCAGGTGCGAGCCGGGTTGTATTTGGTGGTCACCAGACGATGACGCGGATCGAGCGGTGTCGCAACCGGCGCACCCAGGTAGACATCCCCCAGCCCCATCACCAGATAGCGGGCGTCGAACACCGTTTTATAGACCTCGTCGATATTCGCCAGATCGTTGATACGACGGATAAACTCCAGGTTGCTCGGACACCATGGCGCATCCCGGCGCACGGTGGTCATGTATTTGTCGATGGCCTTCTGGCACGCCGGATCGTCCCAGGACAACGGCAGCCAGACCACCCGCGACGGCACGTCCAGCGACGCCTGCCCGCATACGTCCCGCCACAGCCCGGCCACCGTCTCCAGCAGCGCTTCCAGACTCAGCGTTTCCGGCTGATAGTGAACCTGCAGGGAGCGGATCCCCGGCGTGAGGTCGATAATCCCCGTCAGGGCGCGAGTTTCCAGCGCCTGCATCAGCGCGTGGGCGCGAAAACGCAACACCAGATCCAGTTCGGGCTCGCCAATCTCCAGCAGCAGATGGGTATCGCCGGATAACCTCGCCACCAGCCGTTTATCGTCCTCCCCCACCTCCAGCACCACCGGCGAGCTCAGCCCGACAGGTTGCCACGGCATGACCTGCGCCGTCAGGCTGGCGATTTGCGCCGCCTGCCCCTGCGCCAACCGTCGGGCGGTGGAAACGTCCACCGGCATAAAGCGCACCTTATCGCCCGCTTTCAGCTGGCCAACCGCGTGGAGATCCGCCTCGATGACGGTGACCGGGCAGACAAATCCCCCCAGGCTTGGGCCGTCGGGGCCGAGGATCACCGGCATATCGCCGGTGAAATCCACCGCGCCAATGGCGTACGGGTTGTCGTGAATGTTCGACGGGTGCAGCCCCGCTTCGCCGCCGCTGTCGCGTACCCATTCCGGTTTCGGGCCAATCAGGCGCACGCCCGTGCGGCTGGAGTTAAAATGTACCTCCCACTCGGTGGCAAAAAAGGTCGCCATATAGCCCGGCGTAAAATACTCCGGCGCGCCATGCGGACCGTAAATCACCCGCAACTCGCGCACCGCATCCAGGCTGGTGTGCAGGGCCTGCGGCAGCTCGCCGTCCGCGACAGGTTCGGTCAATGGGGACAGATGCAGCACGTCACCCGTGCGCAGTGCCCTTCCGGCGTGACCGCCAAACTGGCCGAGGGTAAAGGTGCTTTTGCTGCCCAGATAGTCCGGTACCTCAAACCCGCCGCGCAGGCAGAGATAGCTGCGCACGCCGTCACCCTGAATATCGCCCATACGCAGCGTGCTTCCCGCCTGGACGCGGAAAACGCGGTTGTTTGCCAGCGGCTCGCCGTCCAGCGTCAGCGCAATGGCTGCGCCGGTCACCGCCAGCTGCGCGTCGCAGTTGAATTTAAGCGTCGGGCCGCTGAGGGTGATCTCCAGCGCGGCGGCCCCCTCCTCATTGCCCAGCAGGCGGTTGCCGAGACGCAGCGCCAGGCTGTCCATCGGCCCGGAGGGAGGCACCCCGACGGCCCAGTAGCCCGTCCGCCCCGGATAATCCTGCACCGTGGTTTGCGTCCCGGCGCTGAGCACCTCCAGCGTGAAAGCCTGATACTCCAGCGTCTCTAAACAGCGGGTCCACGGCTCGCCACGGGCGAACGGCGGGAAGGTTAAAATCTGCTGCAAATAGCTGCGGTTGGTTTCCACGCCGTAGAGACGCGTCTCGCCCAGCGCGGTGTGCAGGACGCGGATCGCCGCCTCGCGTGTGGGCTGCCAGGCGATGATTTTGGCCAGCATCGGGTCAAAAAACGGCGGCACGTCGCAGCCGGATTCCACCCAGCTGTCGATGCGCAATGTGCGACGGTCGCTTTCCGGGAACACCACGTCGGTGAGCAGCCCCGGCGACGGCTGGAACTGACGGCCCGGATCTTCGGCGTAGACCCGCGCCTGAATGGCGTGTCCTTGTGGTTGCAGGCTGGCACGCAGCTCCGCCAGCGGCGGCAGCGTTCCGGCCGCCAGGTCAATCATCCAGCGAACCAGATCAACACCCCACACCTGCTCGGTGACGCCGTGCTCTACCTGCAGACGGGTGTTCACTTCAAGGAAATAAAAGCGGGCCGCGTCGCTGTCGTAGACAAACTCCACGGTACCCGCGCTGCGGTAGTTGACCGCCTGGCCGAGTTTGATCGCCGCCTCGCACAGCGCGGTCTCCATGCCGTCCGGCAGGTTGGGCGCGGGCGTCTCTTCCAGCACCTTCTGGTTACGCCGCTGTACCGAGCAGTCGCGCACGCCGAGGGCAATCACCTCGCCTTTGCCGTCACCAAACAGCTGAACTTCCAGGTGACGCGCCCGCTCAATGTATTTCTCGATAAACACGCCCGCGTCGCTAAAGTTATTCTTGCCCAGACGCACCACGGCATCGAAGGCGTCGCGCAGTTCTTCCGGGTGATAACAGACCCGCATGCCGATCCCACCGCCGCCCGCGGTGCTTTTCAGCATTACCGGGTAGCCCACTTCCGCCGCAGCGTGAACGGCCTCATCGACGTTAGCCAGCAGTCCGGTGCCTTCGAGCATCGGCACGCCGTGCGCTTTCGCCAGCGCGCGGGCGGTATGTTTCAGGCCAAACAGGCGCAGTTGTTCCGGCGTGGGGCCGACAAACGCAATGCCTGCGGCTTCGCAGGCTTCGGCAAATGCGGCGTTTTCCGACAGAAAACCGTAGCCAGGATGAATGGCCTGCGCACCGCTGGCTCTGGCGGCCGCGATGATCTTTTCGCTCACCAGATAGGTGTTCGCCGCCGGGCCCTCACCCAGGCTCAGCGCCTCATCCGCTTCCCGGATATGCAGGCTGCTGAGATCGGCTTCGGAGTAGACCGCCACGCCGCGGATGTTCATGGCGCGCAGGGTGCGCAGAATGCGGCAGGCAATCGCCCCGCGGTTTGCAATCAGGAGTGTCGTCAACATAGGTCAGACTCAATCGTGGCGGGTCGTCCCGCCGAAAATCGGCTCACCCATGGTCGTCCATGGGGAAAAAGCGGTTACGGCAGAATGCGTCCGGCGCGGACTTCAAACAGGCGATAAATGGCCTGGCGCAGGCGCTGCCAGCGGGTGGGCGTCAGTTCCATACCAGCACCTCCGCTGGCGTCGGGTTCCAGCCGTTGCACGGGTTGTTAAGCTGCGGACAGTTGGAGATCAGCACGATGACGTTGCGCTCGGCGCGCAGCTCGACATATTTCCCCGGCGCGGAGATCCCGTCCTCAAAGGTCAGCCCGCCCTGCGGAGTCACCGGCACGTTCATGAAGAAGTTAATATTGGCGGCAATATCGCGCTTTTGCAGGCGGCCATCGTGCAGGCAGGCGCAGAGGAAGTTATCCCGGCAGCTGTGCATATGGCGTTTATCGAGAGCATAACGCACGGTGTTGCTCTCCTGCGCGCAGGCGCCACCGAGGGTATCGTGACGCCCGCAGGTATCAGCCACGATGGTCAGCAGCGGGTTACCGAGGTTGGAGTACAGAACGCTGCCGTGGGTGAGATAAGCGTTGTTCTGGCGGCGCAGGGTGCGCTGTGCGTCGTAGCGCTCACGCGGGTTGTCCGCATTGTAAAACAGGGTGTCCACCGCCTGGTTGCCCTCCAGGTCGAGCAGGCGGAGCGTCTGGCCTTTTTTCACTTCAAACAGATACGGTTCCCCCGCCGGGATAAGGTAGCGGAAGCTGGCGTTCTGGGGATGTTTTTCGCTGGCAACGGTCATACACGGCTCCTTACAGGGCGAAAAGTTGAGTGTTAGTGATGGCGCGTTCGTTTTCCGGGCGCGTCAGGAGGGCGTTAATCGCCCCCTCTTCATCCTCCGCCTGCCGCCAGCTCAGCTGTACCGGGCGCGGGGCGTACTCCCGGGAGGGATCCATCGGGTGCGGTAGCGCGGTCATGACAATCAGCGTGTCCATCGGCGCGAACAGCTCAACGTAGCTGCCCGGCTGCGAATGTCCGCTGTGGAAGCGGAACTGGCCGTTGTCCTCCACGGTGACCTTGCTGAAGAAATTGACCACCATCAGCAGATCTTCCAGGTTGAGATCCCACTTGCCCATCTCCACCAGCAGGTTGTCCGTACCGTTACGGTAGAAACCGTTGCGCAGCTCCTGATAACGCCCCTGACCGTATTTTTCCGCCACTTCGGCGGCATTCAGCACGCCGCCAAACGGGTCGTGCCAGCCGCAGGTGTCGGCGGTAATGCCCGCCAGCACGCGGCCCATGTCGGAGTAAAAGCAGTGTCCGGCGGTCAGGCGCGCGGTGTGCTGGCCTTTCAGCGTGTCAGGCAGGTTCAGCCGCTCGCTTTTCTCGTGCGGGTTGAGCATCAGCAGGCTGACGTTGGCACCGCCTTCCGTATCTGTCATACGCAGGATCTGCCCGCGCTTGAGGACAAACGAGAGGTGTCCCCCGCCGGGAAGCGTCTCTTCACGTAAAATCGTCATGGTATTCACTGTTACCCCCTTAAGGCATAAACGTTGTCGGGCGTGGTTCCGCTCAGGGCGGAGAGCCGCGTCTCGTTGAGCGGAATGTCGTAGGTAATGCGCGCGCCGAAGGCATTCGGTGCCTGCGGGTCGAGGCGCACTTTGTCGAACACCAGCAGCCGGGTGCCGAGGTTGAAGCCTTCAGACAGATCGTGGGTGACCATAAAGACGGTCATGCGGGTTTCGCCCCACAGCTGCAGCAACAGGGCGTGCATGTCTTTTCTAATCCCCGGATCCAGCGCGCCAAACGGCTCATCGAGCAGTAGCACGCGCGGCTGCATGATGAATGCCTGAGCAATGGCCAGGCGCTGCTGCATGCCGCCGGAGAGCTGGGCGGGATATTTATCCAGCGCGTGCCCGAGGCCGACTTTTTCCAGCATCTCCGCCGACCGTTCACGCACGGCGCGCTTTTTTGCCCCAAACAGCCGCCCGAACAGCGGCGATTGCGGCAGTTCAAGACCGATGGCGACGTTATCCAGCACGCTGAGGTGCGGGAAAACGGAGTAGCGCTGAAACACCACCCCGCGGCTGCTGTCCGGCTCGGCGCGCAGCGGTTTGCCATCGAGGGTGATCACTCCCCGGCTGGGCGCTTCCTGACCAAGCAGCAGGCGCAGGAAGGTGGATTTTCCGCAGCCGGACGCCCCCACCATTGAGCAGAACTCGCCCTCTTTCACCTGCAGGTTCAGGCGTTCCAGCACCACATGGTCGCCATACTCCTGCCAGATATTGTTGATGGTGATAAAGCTCATGCCTTCCCTCCTTCCGCCCAGGGAAAACAGGTTTTATGCAGCTGACGCAGAGCGAGATCCATCAGCCACGCCAGCAGGGTGATCCACAGGACGTACGGGATAATCACATCCATCGCCATGTAGCGCCGTACGAGGAAAATGCGGTATCCCAGCCCTGCGGTAGAGGAGATAGCCTCCGCCGAGATAAGAAACAGCCATGCCGACCCGAGCAGCAGGCGCAGCGAAGTCAGCAGCCTGGAGAGCAGCTGCGGAAGCACCACGCGCAGCACCAGCGTCCAGCTACTGGCCCCCAGCGTCTGCGCTTTAATGAGGATCTCCGGTGGGATTTCACAGGCGCGGTGCTCCAGATCGCGCGCCAGCATCGGGGTGATGCCGATGACAATCAGCATCACCTTCGACAGCTCATCCAGCCCGAAAACGATAAACAGCACCGGGAGGATCGCCAGCGGCGGGATCATCGACAGCACCGTCATCAGCGGCGAGAGCGACGCACGCCACAGCGGAAACACGCCCGAGGTAACGCCAATGCACAGGCCGATCAGCGAGGCGATCGCCAGCCCCGCCAGCAGACGCGCGAGGCTCACCAGGGTATCGACCCAGAACAGGTATTCACCGCTGCGTTTATCCGGGGTCAACGCCATCCGGGATAGCGCGTCCAGCATTTGCTGCAGGCCGGGCAGCAGCTTGTCCTGCGGGTTGGCCTCCAGCCTGACCGCCGAGCCAAAAAAGTAGGCGGCCAGCAGCAGGACAAAAGGCAGCATCACGAGCATCAGCCGCATGCCGGGAGTGGGATGGCGATTAATGTGTCGCATGGAGACTCCGTCCGTTATCACAGCGTGCCGTCAGCGGTCATTTTCACGAAGCTGTCGTCAAAGCGCAGTTTCACGTTGCTGGCATCGCCCACCGTGACATTGCCCGGGAAGCGCATACCGATAAAATCGGCGCTCTGCGCGCCCTCGCCCAGCAGCCCTTTGTCGAAGGAGAACGACGCCACGCGCTGCATGGTTTTCGCCAGCTCCGGTGACGTGACAAACGCCATGTTTTCCTGCGGGGTATAGAACAGATGGGTGGTTTTGAGCTGCGCCTGATACCCGGCGAGATCGGTCCCGGAGGCAGCAGCCATGGCATTCAGGGCGCTGGCATCCTGCGCTTTCATCAGCCCCATCATCTCGTACCAGGCGCCAGTGAGCGCTTTGCCCAACGCCGGGTTATCTTTCAGGGTCCCGGTGTTGACCACCATCATGTCGATAAGCTCACCCGGTACCTGCGAGGAGCTGAACACTTCGGTGGTGTTTGGCGTGCCTTTGATGACGGAGAGTTGCGGGTTCCACGCCACCGCAGCCTGCACACTGGCGGTCCCGAACGCAGAGACGATATCTGCGTCCGAGGTATTCACCACGGTGACGTCTTTCTCCGCCAGCCCGGCTTTTTCCAGACCGCGCACCAGCAGATAGTGGGACACGGAGAGCTCAGGCAGGTAGACCTTCATCCCTTTCAGATCTTTCAGGGTTTTGCCCTTACCTTTCATCACTACTCCGTCGTTACCTTCCGAGTAGCTACCGAGGATCAGCGCTGTGGTGTCCACCCCGCCCGCGGCCGGTATGGTCAGCGCATCCATGTTGGTCATGGTGCAGCCGTCAAACTGCCCTGCAGTGTACTGGTTGATGGATTCGATATAGTCGTTGAGCTGCACGACATTGATTTTGATGCCGTATTTGCTGGCCCATTTATCGATGATTTTGCTACTGCTGATGGTGCCCCAGGGCATCCACCCGGCGTAGATGGTCCAGCAGACGTTGAACTCTTTTTTCACAGCAGCAAACGTGGGGAGACTGACCAGCATTGCCAGCGACAGTACAAGAGAGCGGAGTAATGGCGTTTTTTTCATGCTTGACCTCTGAGTGGCACAAAATTAGGGGGCAGCGCGACACCGTCTGGTGCTGCTGTCTCCCGGGCTTTTGTCCCGCCGTGTAACCTCTCAGAGGTCGCCAGCTCTTGGACCAGCCATTCACCGTGGTGAACCGGAACCCTAGCCAGCTATTGTTCAAATTGTGGTGTGCTGCCCTTTCACGGTTAATTAAGCAAGGGGTGTGCCAGGATGGTTTTGCTTTGTTTTTTAGGAGGTTGGGGATGGCGGTGGGTTGGGTTTCACTGTTTTGGGGAGCGGGTTTGGGGGGCGTGCACTGCGGTGGGGCGTTTTGGGGCGGCGATTTGAATTGCCGGATAAATTAATGCATTAATAATATTTCTGCGTGGACGAAGGAAAAACGATGGAGATGGACGACTGGTGGTTTGGCTGGAAGGGGTTCACTCCCGAACGCCCCTGTCTTGGCAAAGTTGTGTTGATGGTTGGCGCGGGGATCTCCATTGATTCCCCTTCGCGACTCCCGGGAGGATACGAACTCACGGAAGCCCTGCTTGACCACTTGCTTGACAGCAACGCGGCTGACGAAATTAAAACGGTATTTGGTCAATGTGAGCAGTGGATGGGGCGAAGCCTGCCACGTCTGGAGCATGTTCTTGATAAAGCGTTTGAACCTTCAACCATTGAAGGCGTCGAGCGTAGCGGTGCCGCCCGGGAACTGCTGCGTATCTTTTCCCAACGTCCCCCAAATGCGAATCATTACCTGATTGCCGATTACCTGATTAAGCACCGTGGCTGGTGTATCACCACTAATTTTGATGACTGTATCGAGCAGGCTGGTTGTCATCAGATCCCTGTGCATGTGATTGACCCTGCAACCAAAACTCTGGACATCCTGCACCGGGAATACGGTGAAGATTGGGGTATCATCAAAGTGCACGGCACAATTGAACACGGCTGTTCAGGACTTGGCGCAACACTTGCCGACCTGGAGCACGGGCTACCCGAAGCCTTCAAAAAACTTCTCGAACAGGTAACAAATCAGGCCGATTTAATGGTTGTCGCAGGCTACAGTGGTACCGACCATTTCGACATTAATCACTGGATCCGCGATCGCTGGAATGGGAAGCGCTCGACGCGATTAGTCTGGATTGACCACCGCCCCAGCGTTGAAGAAGAGTTCTGGCGACTCAAAGAACATGAAAATCGCGAGCCGAGAGTCTACTGGCAAGGCGCTTTCGGCGGTATGAAGATTCAGCACGGACCCACGTTAGCATTACTGTCATCCCTGCTGGGGATCCCTCGTAAAACGGTTAAAGATACCGAAGAGAATGGCGACTGGTGGCGTACGGCCCTGGCAGATTATTACTCCCCTACCAAGAAAGAAAAGTACCTTACCGGCACTCGTCTGGCCAGCTCTATCGGTCTTGGCCAACTAGCCGAGGAACAGCTCCGTTATTTGAAACGCCAACTGGAAGACGACGATATGTTGGTGCCTTTCGAAGCAGAGATTTACTACTCCCGTGGGTTTATTGCCGGGGCGTTATGGTTACAAAACTATTTAAAATCATCGCACGAAAAAAACAGAAAAGTGAACGGCACCGCCCTGATCCGTGCTGAAGGAAAACCTCTAAAAGCGCTTCTGTTTTATCTTGCGCGGTGGTTAAAAAGCTCACGCAGACTCTCACTTGATGAGCAAATAGACGCGTTTGCCTGCCTGCTTGATATCCACGAGCGGAGGCAACAATGGCGACTCTGGCAAAGTAAACCGCTTCGACGTCTGGGCGAAAACGGATGTAGCGTATTCCGTCGGTATTTCATGAAGCTTGAGAACAATAAATTGCCGCTGTATCTGCATGGAAGGATGCAAATGCAGTCCATTCGCCTGGGCACGCTGTTTTACGATGAAGAGGCTTTTTCCTTTAACCATGTCTGGAATTTACTCTACCACGAGAATAGTCCGCCGAGTTTTTTTACCCCGTACGGCCCTGCAATCCCTGGTTTTTATCTGATTGAACGCAGCACTGCGCGTGAAGAAGATCGCATTGCCGACCTGGTGTTGGCGAATATTAATTACGTCAATACCCTCCTTTCCGCTCTGCGGCGTCGTTGGCCTAAGGGCAGCGAAAGTGTATTTAAGGAAAGACAGCGAAGGGATGGATATGTTGATTCAGGAGACTATGCGGTGACGTATATCGTGCAACTGTTAAACGACAGCTCACAGATGGTTAGTGCTTTGAATGCACCGCATTTACACATCCTGATTGCCAGAGCCTGGATCAGGGCGGACAGTATTTTAGGCGGTATCGAATACTGGAAACAGCAGCGGCTTTATCTCGGCAGTCCGCGTTCGCTGACGACATAAAGAGGTCGTCTAAATCTGAGGCTGTCATTATGCCTGTTGCTTCGCCGTGATATTTGTTTTTGCGGTAAAGCATGTTGATGATGGCCTGCCCCGTTTCCTCAACCACGATCGCGCAGTGTAACCAACAGCTTGCATCGGAAACGATGCTAAATCGGCGAAACATGTTTAAGCGCTTAAGGGAAATACCTTCATCCGTTACAAAACAGGGCTGATGATCAGGGCGTTAATGATATCCACCGCAAGATTTGCAAGGCGTTTCGGAAAACGGTGGTTTGCTTCAGAATCACAGAAACCGTTCATACTTGCTGGAATGCACTTAAGTTCATCAGTATGATTGCGGGCAGCATCGCCAGTTAAGATTTGCTGAGAGGACAATATGGATGTTACTGAAGAGGCTTTGTTGAGCGCTGGCTTTACGCGATTTGAATTGCAGAAGCTTAAGAACAACATTCAAAGCTATGATGGAACATTAGGGGGAGCGATTCAGGATCTGGCTAATCGATTCAGGGTTGTTTTATGGATAACATCATCTTGCCTGATGGTTTTTATCCTTCTTATGTTGTTTGCTGCGAAAGAAACCGTTGTGGGTGGTGGAATATCAATACTCATCTCTATCATCATCGTTGTATTTATTCAGCCGCCAGTCCTCTCTTACAAATCCTGGCGATTCTGGAGAAAATACAGGTGTTAATGGTTGGATGCTTCAGTGGAAAGCAGATCAAAAATAACTTTGGTCTTAAGTCCATAACCTACAATTTTCATGGTTAGTTTTGGACGGCTCATCGTATCCGTCTTGTTCTTTTTCTGCGACCTGTTTTATCTCCTCGTCAAACTTGATACGCGTCAGACCATCATGCAAATAAAATGCAGGCAACCGATTTGCTGTTTCGACCAGCTTGCGGGCTTCCAGATTCACCATCGTATCTGACCATGTTCTGTTCCAGCCCCTATTCAGCAGAGCTGAATCCATAATGCATCCCTTTCCATAAACGTCTGATTATTTTACATGTAGTATGATCAGGGGCAACGGTAAATGCCTTGTCAGAGGCTGATTTTGCCCGAGTGAACCTGGGTAGAAGGTGAAGTCGCATGCACTCAATGTCGGTTTTATCATGCTTGATAGTAAATCTCCGAACGGAGGACAGTCTATACCTCGACGAGTAGCTTGTCCGCTTTGTGCCAGTAGAGGACGTTGCTAGTGTCAGCCTATGTTAATCAACAGGGAGCAGGTCACACTGTCGTCTCAGAATACCTAGCACATAGGTCACACGAACTTCCAACTGTATTGCTTGTTTTCGTGGCTAAGCCTCTTTTTGTTGATGATACCAATGCAACATCATCCGGAGCTTCAATAGAGTTGTACTGTCATCATCCTCAGAACAAAAATTGTATCGCCCGCCTGAATATTCATTTAACTTGTCCAAGTAAAAGCCACCCATTGGGTCATATCTATCAGAGTGGAGCCAAGCAAACATTTTCTGAAGAACGTAATGCAGGGCATTTTTCGGAAGCGTTGAAATCATCACGCCATGCTTAGTTGCTAAATCCTCAATATTCATTTCCTGAAGATTATATCTAATCTCTACTGCAATTGGATGTAGTTTACTTAAAAATACGTCAACTTCATCCTTGAGATGTGCCTCTTTAACATTCCCCTCGAACAGCTTTATTAACTCTTCCACTTCCATTCGGTAATAATCATTATCACCTCGCACCGCAACTTCTGAAAGAAGCAACTTTAACTCAGCATGAATGTTATCAGTAGACGGTATAATCTGTTTGGATAGGGTGCTGTAATGTTTTATACGTATTGCTATTACGGAACCCTTTAGGCTTGTTAGATATTTATACCTATCTTCAATATATGTAATTAGCTCATCGAACTTAATGCCGAAAATAACATCATCTTTCCCTGGCGTGTTGTTGTAAAGGCTTATAGTGAAATCATTTTCATTGAAAGCATGAAAATGAGGCCAGCTTGCAAACAGTCGTTCACCATCACTATTTTTAAGATTTGTAGGGTGAGCACCAAAGATAGCACGAATACTCTTAAAGTATGCGTCATCATCCTCATGTGAAAGATAGGGCGTTTTATTCTTAAAGACATTCGCTGATTTCTTGAAAGGCCACCTCGCTAACTTATGATCACTTTCAATGATGCGGTGAAGCTGCTGCAACGCCTCCACAGCAATATCAATAGATGATATAAGGGAGTAAACCTGCATGGCCTTGACATCAATATCTTCCGACAGCTCAGGGAAGTTCATCAGATTGCGAACAGAAACGCTTATCCAATCCATGCACGAACAGATAGGGCTGAACTGGTTTTTACCATTTCTGTTTATGAAGTAGCTGTAAGCAAACTCCCCTTCATTAACCACATCGCGAAAATCAGTTATTAAAGTATCGTCAATAGTTACACCAAAATCTGCCTTGGTCATCTTCATGGAAATCACTTTCAAATCAGCACACTTAGAGGTTGATTGTGACCGTTATCATAGGCAAAAACAATTCAGTAGGTTGACCCGCCCCCCCATAACTCAAAATTGCTCGATTTAAGTATGCATTCCAACTTCCGCTCCTCGCTCATAGCAGCCATTTCCCAGCCCCTATCGCAAAAGCAATAACCCCCCCCCTCAACAACCTCAAAGGGGCTCACCATAGCCCCTTTCTCACACCACCCTCTAAGCAGCTAACCAAGCCTGCCCGCACTCAGTGCGCCACAATTCGCGGCTCCTTCACAAACTCCGCCAGCAGCCAAATCATATCGTGCAGCAGCCCCGTAAGCTCTTTCGCAACGTTCGCGGGCAATGTCCCCCCTTTAACGGCCTGGGTAAGTGCCAGCGCATAGTCAATCTGGGTAGCCGTGTCGTGCCAGCAGTCCGGCACGCAGGAGGTCATTTTCTCTCCCACAATCAATTGTTCAATAAGGTTCGGCGGGAGATCGGCATCGCAGAGTTCACGCAGTCGATGAAGCGCTTGCAGCAGGCGCTCGCAGAGTGCAGAGCTAATGACGCTATCATCGCTTTCGACCAGCACGGTCACCAGCGCGGCGCAGTTGTCCGCCACGTCAAAGAGGTCGGCGTCAACCGGAAGGGGTCGGGTAATAAGCTGCTGAATAATGTTTTCGTCAGATTGCGGGAAAATCAGGGTCTGGATAGTCGCCATATTAGGGCATCCTCTACATGTAATTTTATTCACTACCTTGTGAGTTCCTACGCTCGGGGGTAGCACTGACGGAGGTAGGAATACCGCCCACATAGAAAACGGCCAGCCTTACGGCTGCTCCGCCAGCGCCACCGAGATTGTAACGGGATAAACGCTGCCACGACATACTAAATATCGCTATATGGAATACGGGTTCCTACACCCGATTGCGGATGTGCCGCAACGCCGTCACTTTACGACCCCGATAACCGGAATAAAAGCATTAACCCTCATTTTCACCGGGTTACTTTTAGGTTTGCGAGGCTCCTTCCAGAAAGCTGGTCTTCCAGCCTACATTTTCAGCGTATCGATCACTGCTCTCAGGGCTGGCGACACATTGCGATGCGGATAATAGAGAAACAACCCGTCCATCCGCAGGCTGTAGCGTTGCAAGACCCGGATAAGCGTTCCGCGTTCCAGATCGTCCGCCACGAGCTCCACCGGAATATAGGCTAGCCCCAGGCCCAGCCGGGCAGCTTCCGCTTCCATGTAACTGTCCGATAGCGCCCATTGTCCTTCTGGCCGGTGAAAGATTTTCTTGCCGTCCTGAACCAGTTCCCAGTGATAAAGATTACCGTCGGCAAACTGATACGCAATGCAGGGGTGCCTCACCAAATCCTCAGGTGTTTGCGGAAAACCATAGCGGCGGAAGTGCTCTGGTGCCGCAACCACGCCCATTTCCATGTCAGGCGTGATGCGTACCGCAATCATCCCCTGCCCGACCTCAGGCCCCAGCCTGACGCCCGCATCAAACCGCTCGGCAATGATGTCAACGAAGCGGCTTTCATTCATCAGTTCAAGGCGGATATCCGGGTAACGCTGCTTGAAGATGGCGAGCTTTGGCAGCAGGCATTTATCGATAGCGTGCTGGCTGGCATTGATGCGCACCGTACCGGACGGCGTCTGGCGGTAATGGGCCAGGGTGGCCAGCCCGGTATCAAGCGTATCGAATGCTGACTCCGTGGTTTGATAAAGCTGCTCCCCGGCGTGGGTAAGTGACAATTTTCGTGTGGTACGCACCAGAAGCTGAACGCCCAACCGCGCCTCCAGCTCACGTACCGAGCGGCTGATCCCGGATTGTGCCAGTCCGAGTCGCTGCGCGGCTGCCGTGAAGCTTCCCTCGCGTACCACCTGCATAAACAAGTACAGCTCGTTGTAGTTTTCCCGTTTCGCCATCGCGCCTGCTCTCTGATTCATAACAAATTGGTATTAATCTTAGCAATTTTCACCCTCTAATCAGCACGATTTCTGCTCCCTATACTCCCCTTATCACAACAACGCACGGGATCTCTAATGAAAACATTCACCCAAAAACTGTCAGTGGCGATGCTGCTGTGTGCATCTTTAAGTGGAGTGACAACAATGAGTTATGCAGAAACGACTAACCCAAACGCGCCCATTTCGATGGTGACCACCTGGGATAAAACCTTCGCCAAAAGTGATAAGGTTGACCATCGTAAGGTGACGTTCCAGAACCGATACGGCATTACCCTGGTGGGAGATCTTTATCTGCCTAAAAACCGTGGGGACCGCAAGCTGGCGGCGATTGCCGTTAGCGGACCGTTTGGCGCGGTCAAGGAGCAATCCAGCGGGCTCTATGCGCAGACGATGGCCGAGCAAGGGTTTGTCACGCTGGCGTTCGACCCGTCTTACACTGGCGAAAGCGGCGGCCAGCCACGCAACGTGGCCTCGCCGGACATCAACACCGAAGACTTCAGCGCTGCGGTCGATTTCCTGGGCCTGCAGCAAGAGGTTGATCGAAACCGTATCGGCATTCTGGGTATTTGTGGCTGGGGCGGCATGGCACTGAACGCGGCAGCAATGGATACCCGCGTAAAAGCAGTCGCCACCAGCGTGATGTATGACATGAGCCGTGCCATGGGCCACGGCGTTGGCGACGGGAAAGATCGCTATTCCACGGCCGATCGTCGTGCCGTACTGCAGTATCTGAACGAGCAGCGCTGGAAAGATGCCGAAAACGGCACCTTCGCGCACGGCGGCCATGATATCTATGTTGATGAAAACGGCAACGTAACGGCGGTTGAGCGTATTCTGCCAGAAGCATTACCCGCCAACCCGAATCCGGTTCTGAAGGAGTTTTATGACTACTACCGGATGCCGCGCGGATTCCATGCACGCTCCGTCAACTCCACCGGCGCATGGACGGCTACCATGCCGTTGTCTTTTATGAACATGCCGCTGTTAAGCTACGCAGGGGAGATCAGCATCCCGACGCTTATCGTGACGGGTGAAAAAGCGCACTCCCGCTATTTTGCCGAGGACGCGTTTAAAACCGTTGGCAGCAAACAGAAAGAGCTGGTTATTGTCCCGGGCGCAAACCATGTCGATCTTTACGACAACGCCGCAGGTAAGATCCCGTTTGCACAGTTTGAGCGATTCTTCAAAACCAGCCTGAAATAAGCCGTTCTGCCCAGGATCATGCAGGCCGCATACGCATTGGCCTGAAGCATGACGAGCATACGCCACCCGATCCAAACGGGTGGCCCTCTTCTTTGCCTTGATGAAATCTGACTATGTCCGCACTAAGCCAAACCACGCAGTCGAACCGTGAACATACGTACTGGGGCGGCATTTTTGCCCTGACCCTGTGCGTATTTGTTTTGATCGCCTCTGAATTTATGCCCGTTAGCCTGCTTACCCCGCTCGCCCGAGATTTAGATGTCACCGAGGGGCTGGCGGGCCAGGGGATTGCTGTCTCCGGCGCACTGGCCGTCCTGACCAGCCTGACGCTTTCTCAACTGGCTGGCAGCATGAACAGAAAATATCTCCTGCTGGGAATGACGCTACTGATGGCCTTGTCGGGAACGATTATTGCCTTTGCACCGAACTATCCGGTCTATATAACCGGCCGCGCCCTGATCGGTATTGCCATCGGCGGATTCTGGTCCATGTCTGCGGCAACGGCTATTCGCCTGGTGCCACAACATCAGGTGTCGCGCGCACTGGCTATTTTCAACGGGGGCAACGCGCTGGCGACGGTGGTTGCCGCCCCACTTGGCAGTTATCTCGGCGCGACCATTGGCTGGCGTGGCGCCTTCCTGTGTCTGGTGCCCGTGGCAATAGTCGCGTTCATTTGGCAATGCTATAGCCTGCCTGATATGAAGGGGAATGACCGGGCAACGTCGCATGGGACGGTCTTTCGATTGTTTCGTCAGACGGCCGTTGTTGCAGGCATGCTTGCCTGCGGCCTGTTCTTTATGGGTCAGTTTGCGTTATTTACCTATGTGCGTCCGTTCCTTGAAACCGTTACCCACGTTAGCGACTCCGGGTTGTCGTTGATATTGTTAACCATCGGCGTTTCAGGTTTTGTTGGTACGCTCGTGATTGCCATGGCGCTCAACGCGTCATTTTACCTGACGTTAATGGCCATTCCCCTGCTGATGGCCACCATTGCGGGCGGGTTGATTCTGACCGGGCACATCGTATGGGCCGTTGCCGCGCTGTTAGGGCTCTGGGGAATGCTGGCGACGGCGGCACCTGCCGGGTGGTGGACGTGGATCGCCCGTACGCTTCCGGAAGATGCAGAGGCTGGCGGTGGGTTAATGGTTGCGGTGATCCAGCTGGCCATTGCGCTGGGATCAACTACCGGAGGCATGATGTTTGACTATTTGGGCTGGCAGAGCACCTTTCTCATGAGCGGCCTGCTGCTTCTCAGTGCGGCTGGGGTGACATGGCGGCTCGCACGTCTGAACAGATAACGCCGCAGAGGATTAATTGCCGCTTTTCTGTGGCGCTGGTGTATTGTTTTTGAACCCACAATCACTGTGAAGAGGCGCGACAGCATGATTAACATCCTTGGCAAAACCACCTCCATCAACGTCCGTAAAGTCCTCTGGACCTGCGAAGAAGCCGGAATTGCGTACCAGCAGGAAGATTACGGCAGCGGATTTGCCCCGACGGAAACGGACGCCTTCCGCGCCCTGAACCCCAACGCCATGGTGCCGGTGCTGATCGACGGCGATTTTGTGCTGTGGGAATCGAATTCAATCTGCCGCTATCTGGTGCGCAAAGCCGGACGTCATGACCTGCTGCCGTCGCAGCCGCAGACCTGCGCTAACGTCGAGCGCTGGATGGACTGGCAGGCAACCGAATTCAACAACGCCTGGCGCTATGTCTTTCCGGCGCTGGGGCGCAATAACCCGGACTATAACGATCCCGCGCGGATTGCCGCCGGGATAAAAGAGTGGAACCACTGTATCGGCATTCTGGAGCAGCAGTTGCAGCGCACCGGCGCCTTTACTGCGGGCGAAACGTTTACGCTTGCAGATGTGGTGCTGGGGCTGTCGGTGAACCGCTGGAAGATGACGCCTTTTGACAAACCCGCTGTGCCTGCCATTGATGCCTGGTTTGAACGTCTTAATCAGCGCCCGGCATTTTTGCGACACGGAAATAACGGCATGGTCTGAATTCCCCACGGCCCTATATTCAGCAAGGATATTTTATTTAATTACAAAACCCTGCATATCGTCAGAGGGAATAATAATTAAGCCATATCCTGGACTGTCCGTTGTATCGCTTTGCTAGCCTGACGTTTCAGGCAAAGCTCACCCCGGAGGTATTCTTGCTGATTAAACTCAAAAAAGAACGAACGCATCAGGAGGATCGCCGGTTAGCCCTCTGGCTGGCGACATCCGCTGGCTTGCTCAACGCCATCGCCCTTGGGGCATTTGGCTTTTTCCCCTCTCACATGACCGGCAATACCTCACAATTATCCAGCGAAGTCTCTTCCACCGATCTGAACGATATTATTTTCTTTGGCTCCATTATTCTGGCGTTTGTCACCGGTGCCATTCTTGCGCGCATTATTGTTATCTGGGGCATTATCCATAATATCCGGCTGGTTTTTTGCCAGATCCTGTTTGTCGAGGGGTTATTACTGACCGGTATTTCGGTATACGAAATGTATTTCCATGCCCTCACCAGCAACCGCACAATTATTATCTTTCTCTGTGGTCTGATGGGGATCCATAATTCCACCTCCACCCAGCTCTCCAGCGGCCGGGTGAGATCGACACACATCACCGGCACGCTGACGGACGCGGGGATATCGCTGGCCTCGGTGGTGGTGGCGATGCTGCGCCGGGACTACTCCAAAGACACGGCGGCGCAGAAAAGCCAGCTTAAAACCCACTTAACCACCCTGTTCTCGTTTATTACCGGCGGTATCGCGGGGTTACTCCTGTTCCGGTGGATAGGCTTTAATGCCATGCTGGCGCTGGGTGTAATACTGGCGCTGGTATCCGTTTGTTCCATGATTACCATCGCGGTGCGCGTGCGCAAATTTCGCGCAGCCCTCGGCCGATAGTCAAAACGCAGAGGGCAGAATGTCGCGACAGTTGTGACACCGTCACTTTCATAACGTCGCTTTAGGACTATTCTGCCCTCACTCAGCCAGCCCTTACCTCATAAGGCTTAATCAAGGTTGTCACTAATTTCATAGGGTTACTGATTTCCCCCCTTCGCTGGAACCCTTCCCAAACGCTTGCTATAGGTCAACTACCCCTGCCGAAACATGGCATAACAACAGGCAACCGCTGGTTGCGATAACGCATGCGCACAGGGAGACACACCGCAATGCATCCATTACTCAAACGCTCGCTGCTGTTTGTCGGCGCCATAATCGTGGTTCTGGCCCTCCTCACCTGGGGCATTGGGCTGGAGACGATCAAGGCGCGTCAGGTTGACCTGATCTACCTCGGGCAACAGCATTTAATCCTCGTATTTTCCTCGATGTTCTTCGCACTGCTGGTTGGCATTCCGGCGGGTATCCTGCTCAGCCGCCCGGCGGCGCGTGGGGTAGCCGAATACGTGATGCAAATCTTCAACGTCGGCAACACCCTGCCGCCGCTGGCCGTTCTGGCGCTGGCGATGGTGGTGATTGGCATTGGCGATACGCCAGCCATCATCGCCCTGTTTCTTGCCTCGCTGCTGCCGATTGTGCGCAATACCTACGCCGGGCTGTGCTCGGTGCCGTCGTCATTACTGGAAGCGGCGAACGGGATTGGAATGACCAAATGGCAGCGTCTGCGCCAGGTGGAGTTACCTAACGCCTGGCCGGTGATGCTCTCGGGCATCCGCATCGCCACTGCCATTAATGTGGGTACAGCTCCGCTGGCCTTCCTGATTGGCGCCAGCAGCTACGGCGAGCTGATTTTCCCCGGCATCTACCTGAACGACTTCCCGACGCTGATCCTGGGCGCGGCGGCCACCGCGCTGTTTGCCCTGATCCTCGACACCCTGCTGGCTGCGCTGGGTCGCGTGATGAGTCCCCATCTCGCTCGATAACAATAACAAGGAGCTTTCATGAGACTGATATCCAGCCTGACGGCGATGTGTGCCGCGGCGCTCTTCACCAGCCAGGCGATAGCCGCCCCGCTGATTCTGGCGACCAAAAGTTTTACCGAGCAGCATATTCTCTCGGCCCTGACCGTGCAGTACCTGCAAAAGAAAGGGTTCCAGGTGCAGCCGCAAACCAATATTGCGACCGTTATCTCCCGTAACGCGATGATCAACAAACAGATTGATATGACCTGGGAGTACACCGGTACGTCGTTAATCATCTTTAATCACATCAACAAGCGCATGTCGCCGCAGGAATCTTACGAGACGGTTAAGCGTCTGGACGCGAAGCACGGTCTGGTCTGGCTCAAACCGGCCGATATGAACAACACCTATGCCTTCGCCATGCAGCGTAAACGCGCTGAAGCGGAACATATCAACACCATGTCTGAGATGGTGGCGAAGATTGAGCAGGTCCGTAAAACCAACCCGGACAAGAACTGGCTCCTGGGACTGGATCTTGAGTTTGCCGGGCGCAGCGATGGGATGAAGCCGCTGCAGAAGGCCTACAACATGGCGCTGGACCGTCCGCAGATCCGCCAGATGGATCCCGGTCTGGTGTATAACGCGGTGCGCGACGGTTTTGTTGATGCCGGGCTGATCTACACCACCGACGGCCGCGTGAAAGGTTTCGACCTCAAAGTGCTGGAAGATGATAAAGGTTTCTTCCCGAGCTATGCCGTCACCCCGGTGGTACGTAAAGACACGCTGGAGGCGAACCCGGGGCTGGAAGAGGCGCTAAACACCCTCTCCGCCCAGCTCAACAACGACGTTATCACCGAGCTGAACAAGAAGGTGGATATCGATCATCAGTCACCGCAGCAGGTCGCCCGTGATTTCCTGCGTAGCAAAAAGCTGTTGTAGGAGGCGCTATGGAGACGATTCACTACATTCTGGATAACTGGGATTACCTGTTAACCCTGACGCTGCAGCATCTGTGGCTGGTGGCGCTGGCGGTGGGCCTGGCCATCATTATCGGCGTTCCGCTCGGCATTTTAATTGTCCGTCACAAATGGCTGGCGACACCGGTGCTGGGGATTGCGACCATCGTGCTGACCATTCCGTCCATCGCCCTGTTTGGCCTGATGATCCCGCTGTTTTCGCTGATCGGTCAGGGCATTGGCGCCCTGCCCGCCATTACCGCGGTGTTTCTCTACTCGCTGCTGCCGATTGTACGCAACACCCATACCGCGCTGGACAGCCTGCCACCGGGTCTGCGTGAGGCCGGACGCGGCATCGGCATGACTTTCTGGCAGCGGCTGCGCTGGGTTGAAATCCCCATGGCGCTGCCGGTGATTTTCGGTGGCATCCGTACCGCCGTGGTAATGAATATCGGCGTAATGGCGATTGCCGCCGTGATTGGCGCGGGCGGCCTGGGCCTGCTGCTGCTTAACGGTATTGGCGGGAGCGATATCCGCATGCTGATTGCGGGGGCGCTGATGATTTGTCTTTTAGCGATTGTGCTCGACTGGCTGCTGCACCGTCTGCAGGTGGTACTGACTCCGAAGGGGATTCGATAATGATAAAACTGGAAAACCTCAGCAAACACTTTTCACAGAAGCACGGCCAGACCGTTAAGGCCGTGGACAACGTCAACCTGAACGTGCCCGAAGGGGAAATGTGCGTCCTGCTCGGCCCGTCCGGCTGCGGGAAAACCACCACCCTGAAGATGATCAACCGCCTGATTACACCGAGCAGCGGCACGATCCTGATTAACGGTGAAGACACCAGCGGGATGGATACGGTGACGCTGCGCCGCAACATCGGCTATGTGATCCAGCAGATTGGCCTGTTCCCGAACATGACCATCGAAGAGAACATTACCGTGGTGCCGCGCATGCTGGGGTGGGATAAAGCCCGGTGTAAAACCCGTGCCGAAGAGCTGATGGACATGGTGGCGCTGGATCCGCGTAAGTTTCTCAACCGCTATCCGCGCGAGATGTCCGGCGGCCAGCAGCAGCGTATCGGCGTGATCCGCGCGCTGGCGGCTGATCCGCCGGTGCTGCTGATGGATGAGCCCTTCGGCGCGGTGGACCCCATCAACCGTGAAGTGATCCAGAACCAGTTTCTGGAGATGCAGCGCAAGCTGAAGAAAACCGTGATGCTGGTCAGCCACGATATCGATGAAGCCCTGAAGCTGGGCGACCGTATCGCCGTTTTCCGTCAGGGGAAAATTGTCCAGTGCGCCAGCCCGGACGAGCTGCTGGCGAAGCCTGCGAACGAGTTTGTCGGCTCGTTTGTGGGTCAGGATCGCACCCTGAAGCGCCTGCTGCTGGTGTCGGCGGGCGACGTCACCGACCAGCAGCCTACAATCACAGTACGTGGTTCTACCCCGCTTCCAGAGGCCTTCGCCACCATGGATGATCACGATATCCGCGCCATCACCGTGGTGGACGAGCACGGTAAACCGCTGGGGTTTGTGAAACGCCGGGAAGCGCGCAACGCCAGCGGCACCTGTGCCGATATCCTGCATCCGTTCCGCATGACCGGCAAAGCGGAAGATAACCTGCGCGTGGTGCTCTCCCGCCTGTATGAAAGCAACACCAGCTGGATGCCGATTGTGGATGAAGAGGGTCGCTATAACGGCGAGATTTCGCAGGACTATATCGCGGAGTACCTCAGCTCAGGGCGTACGCGCCGGGCGCTGAATATTCACAGTGAAAGTTAATTCTTCCGGCCGGGCTTGCCCGGCTTTTTTTCGCACGCAGACCTTTTGCTAACCCCGTCATTTCCCGCCACACTATTGCATCGACCCCGTTTACTCGCGACCCATGCAACGTCTTCATACTTACCCCGATATCCGCGCGATGTTTCGCCGGCTTCTGATTGCCACCGTCACGGGCGTACTGGCCGCGCTGGCCGTTGCCGTGTTTCGCCACAGCATGTATCTGCTGGAGTGGCTGTTTCTCAGTAACGACAGCGGCAGCCTGGTGAACGCCGCGGCGGCGTTGTCCCCCTGGCGTCGCATGCTCACGCCTGCTCTTGGCGGCCTGGCAGCCGGATTGTTGCTGTGGGGGTGGCAGCGGCTGACGGCGCAACGCCCGCATGCGCCAACGGATTATATGGAAGCGCTGGAAACGGGTGACGGGCAGTTCGATTACGGTGCCAGCCTGGTCAAATCCCTCGCGTCTCTGCTGGTGGTTTCCAGCGGAAGCGCCATCGGGCGTGAAGGGGCGATGATCCTGCTCGCTGCCCTCGCCGCCTCCTTGTTTGCTCAGCGCTTTACACCAAAGTCCGAATGGAAATTATGGATCGCCTGCGGGGCGGCGGCGGGAATGGCCAGCGCCTACCACGCACCGTTAGCCGGAAGCCTGTTTATTGCCGAAATTCTGTTTGGCACGCTGATGCTGGCCTCGCTTGGCCCGGTGGTGATTGCGGCCGTGGTGGCGCTGCTGACGACGCGTCTGTTAAGTCCGGGTGCCACCACGCTGTATGATGTGCATCTCAGCGAAACGCTCACAGTGGGTGATTATGGGTTGATGGTCGGAATCGGTCTGCTGGCGGGCGTCTGCGGTCCGCTGCTGATGTGGCTGATGACGGTTAGCCATGCGCTGTTTCTGCGTCTCAAACTCTCACCGCCGTGGCAGCTGGCGCTCGGGGGGCTGATCGTCGGGCTGCTGTCGCTTCTGACGCCCAAAGTGTGGGGTAACGGCTATAGCGTGGTGCAGGCCTTTCTGCTCTCACCGCCGCTGCTGTCCGTTATTGCGGGCGTGTTTATCTGTAAACTGCTGGCGGTCCTGGCAAGCAGCGGTTCGGGTGCGCCAGGCGGGGTCTTCACGCCAACCCTGTTTGTCGGGCTGGCGACAGGAATGCTGTTTGCACAGCTTTTTGCGCTGTGGCTACCGGGTTCTGAAACGGCGATTTTGCTGGGACTGGCGGGGATGGCGACGTTGCTCGCTGCCACGACGCATGCGCCTATTATGTCGGCGCTGATGGTGTGTGAAATGACCGGGCAGTATTTTCTGCTACCCGGTCTGCTGATTGCCTGCGTTGTTGCGTCCGTGCTCTCGCGAACGTTACGCCACGACTCGATCTACGGCCAGCACACTGCCGAGAGCAGAGAGATCGATGTACTGCGCTAGTTCGCGCTGCTCGGCGCGCGGCAGATAAGGCAGTTCGCCCACCAGCGGGCCGGGCAGTTTTTTGCTCAGCACGTCGATGATTTCTGCATAGTGCGCAAGGCCCGGATTGATGCGGTTTGCCACCCAGCCCACTAACGGCAGGCCGTCATTGGCGATCGCCTGCGCCGTGAGCAGCGCGTGGTTGATACACCCTTCCTGAATGCCCACCACCATCACCACCGGCAGTTGTTCCTGCACCACCCACTCGGAAAGCGGACGCAAATCGTTCATCAGGCTGCGCCAGCCGCCCGTGCCTTCAACCACAACGTGATCAACCTTCTCGCTCAGGTTCGCCAGCCCATCCGACAGCAGGGTGTAATTGATCAGCCCGCTGTGCGCCACGCTGCTCTCCTCTTCGCTCAGGGCAATAGGATTGACCGCGTCATAAGGCAGCTCCAGGGATGAGACGCTTTGTAAAACCAGGGCATCTTTATTGCGCAGCCCCTCTGGCGTCTCTTTACTGCCTTTTGCAACCGGTTTGTACCCGGCAACACGTTTACCGCTTGCTGCCAGCGCCTGTAGCAACGCGCGCGATACAACAGTCTTGCCGACAGAGGTATCTGTACCAGTAACAAAGAAACGCTTAAGCATGACTCATTCCACCTCTTGGGTATGCTTCGAAAATATAAACCAGGTAAATAATTCAGTGGGGGAAGTCTACGGGAAGCGTGCGCTACCCGGCTTGAGATAGCGCAATTTTTCTTACATCTGTGGAAAAGAGTTAGCCCTGCAGCAGGCGGATCAGTAAGGAACCGTTATACATCGCATCTTTGACCAGCGCGGCGCCGGCCATGGTGCCCTGGTTCGAAAACTGCGTGCTTTCCACCACAATGTTTTTGCTGTAGGCGGGAAGCGCCTGCTGATTAATGCAGGCCGAGATCGCCGGAAAGAGGATGTCCGCCGCCTGGCTGAGCGGCGAGCCAATCAGGATTTTTTGCGGGTTAAACAGATTCACCATAATGGCGAGAATGCGCCCGACGTTATTCCCTACGCCGGTAATGATGTCCTTAGCCAGCAGATCGCCCTGCCGCGCCGCAGCGCACAGGGAATCCACCATCAGGGGTTGCCCGTGCAGCGAGGAGCTCATGGACTGGCTGAGCCTCACCTGCGCCAGCTCCAGCACGCTTTCCACACTGGCAATGGTCTCCAGACAGCCGTGGTTGCCGCAGTAGCAGCGTTTCCCGTAGGGATCGACCTGCGTGTGGCCGATCTCCACCAGGCTACTGCTGCCCGCATGCAGCAGGCGTCCGTCGGTGATGACGCCCGCCCCGACGTTATGGTCGATCACCACCTGAATGACATCCCGCGCCCCGCGTGACGCGCCAAACAGCGCCTCCGCCATGGTCCAGGCGCTGATGTCATGCTGAATGTAGACCGGTACGCCGGTATGGTTTTCCAGGACCTCACCCAGCGGCATCTCTTTGACGTCTTCATAAAACGGCATGCGGTGCACGATGCCGTTCTCGGTATCAATAATGCCCGGCATGGTGATGGCAATGGCCGTTAAGCGTTCAAGCTTCTGCTGGTGACGAATAAAGAAGTGATCGATATGCGTGACAATCGCGTCGAGAAGCGGTTGTTCGGCGTTAAGCGGCAGCTCCAGGCGGTCTTCCACCACCAGCTTGCTGCTGAGATCGCGCAGCGCAAGAAAGATCTCACCCCGGCTGATGCGCAGCGACAGGTAATGCCACGCTTCCGTCTCCACCACCAGACCGACCGCCGGACGGCCCCGGCTACCCGGCTCCTGAATCTCCGTCTCCTGAACCAGGTGGGCTTCCAGCATTTCGCGAACAATCTTGGTAATACTGGCGGGAGCCAGTTGGGCCAGGCGCGACAAATCGATACGCGAAACCGGACCAAGCTGATCAATCAGGCGATACACGGCGCCAGCGTTGGTCTGCTTAATCTGATCGATATGCCCTGGCTGACTATCAGCAACCACCTCGTACTCCCTTATTTTCGAGCTTCGAAATAAACTTTGGGCTATGGTGAAGCACTTGCATGGCCGTCGTCAAATATTTACTTAGCCATGTGATTTACTGCACATTTTTGCCCGTTTTTCCCTATAAATAGCGCCCGGCAGAGGCGGTGATCAGCTGCTTTTTAAAACGCTGTGCCGCGTGGCTCTGCTCATGATGCCGGGACCACACCAGCCACATCTCCGATACCGCATCGTCTTCGGCGAGCGGCACCCAGCGCATTTCACGCAATTGTACCCGCTTAAAGGAGGCCGGGAGAATAGAGACCCCCAGCCCGGCGGCGACCAGACCAATGATCGTCATCGCCTCTCCCACTTCCTGGGTAATCACCGGGGCGAGATCGTAGCGGCGCATCAGGCCCAGAATATCGTCATACAGACCGGTCCCCACCTGCGGGTCGAAAAAGACAAACGGCTCTTTCGCCAGCTCTGCCAGCGTGACGGCAGGCTGTAAGGCTAAAGGGTGATCGTGGGGGATCATTGCCATCAGCGGCTCGCGCAGGATCACCTGCCACGCCAGCGAGTCCGGCAGTTGGGTGTTGCGCATTAGCCCTAAATCCAGCGCGCCTTCATTCAGCGGAGCAATTTGTTCCCGGGTATTAATTTCGCGCGTCTGAATATGCACGTCCGGGAAGTCACGGCGAAACGACGACAGGGTTTGCGAAACGGCGCTGATAAACGGGGCAGACGAGGTAAACCCGATGCGCAATTCACCGGTCTCCCCCAGATAGAGCCGCTCTGCGCGGGCGGCGGCGTCGTCAACCATGCTCAGAATTTGCCGGCTGTCAGCCAGAAACTGCCTGCCTGCCGCCGTCAGGCTCACGCTACGGTTGGTGCGGGCGAGAAGACGCGCGCCAATCTGCTGCTCCAGGATCTGAATTTGCTGGCTGAGCGGCGGCTGCGAAATGTTCAGGCGCGCGGCGGCACGGCCAAAATGGAGTTCTTCTGCCACCGCGACAAAGTAGCGTAAATGACGCAGTTCGATATTCATATTTTATAAGTATCATTTGAGATTATTAATATATTAGACAGAATATTTACATTTTCCTACCCTGAAGAGGTGGTCATACCCGTCACCAGAAACCACGGGGATGTTTAAGCAAGGAACATGTGTGAGTCGTACATCTACCGTTGATATCGAACCGGCACGCGATATCGATGATTTACCCGCAGCCTCTCAGCCGGCGCAGTTTATTAAACGTGGTACCTCCCAATTTATGCGCGTCACGCTGGCGCTGTTCTCAGCCGGTCTGGCAACCTTTGCCCTGCTCTACTGCGTTCAGCCTATTCTTCCCGTGCTGTCACACGAGTTTGGCGTCTCACCGGCCAGCAGCAGTATTTCACTCTCTATTTCAACCGGGATGCTGGCTGTCGGCCTGCTCTTTACCGGCCCCCTCTCCGATGCCATTGGGCGTAAACAGGTGATGGTGACCGCGCTGATGCTGGCGTCGGTTTGTACACTGCTCTCCACCATGATGACCAGCTGGCACGGGATCCTGATGATGCGCGCGCTCATCGGGTTATCCCTGAGCGGCGTGGCGGCGGTCGGGATGACCTATCTCAGCGAAGAGATCCACCCGAGCTTTGTCGCGTTCTCCATGGGGCTGTACATCAGCGGGAACTCCATCGGCGGCATGAGCGGACGCCTGCTGAGCGGCGTGTTTACGGATTTCTTTAACTGGCGCATCGCGCTGGCGGTGATTGGCTGCTTTGCACTGGCCTCTGCGCTGATGTTCTGGAAAATTCTGCCGGAATCACGTCATTTCCGCCCCACTTCCCTGCGTCCCAAAACGCTGTTTATCAACTTCCGCCTGCACTGGCGGGATAAAGGGCTGCCGCGACTGTTCCTGACCGGCTTCCTGCTGATGGGGTCATTCGTCACGCTGTTTAACTATATTGGCTATCGGCTGATGCTCTCGCCGTGGCATCTGAGCCAGGCGGTAGTCGGCCTGCTCTCCGTAGCCTATCTGACCGGGACCTGGAGTTCGCCAAAAGCCGGGGCGATGACCGCCCGCTATGGCCGTGGGCCGGTGATGCTGGTCTCAACCGCCGTGATGTTGCTCGGCCTGTTGCTGACGCTCTTCTCGTCTCTGTGGCTGATTTTCACCGGCATGCTGCTCTTCTCTGCCGGTTTCTTCGCCGCGCATTCCGTCGCCAGCAGCTGGATTGGCCCGCGCGCCCGTCGTGCCAAAGGCCAGGCATCCTCTTTGTATCTGTTTAGCTACTATCTTGGCTCCAGCTTCGCCGGGACACTGGGCGGCGTGTTCTGGCACAACTACGGCTGGAATGGCGTGGGCGGGTTTATCGCGCTGATGCTGTTTGGGGCGCTGCTGGTGGGAGCCAGTCTTCATAAACGTCTGAGATAATAAGCCTGCGGGCTGATGTCCGGTAAGACGAGCGATCCAGATAAACGGCACCAGCGTACTGGTGCCGTTTTTACATTCAGGAATCCCAGGCCTGCTCTATCTTAGCGGCTTCAAACTGCGGAGGCGGTTTGCGGAAACGGCGCGTCAGCCATGTCAGGTAAAGGACCCCCAGTGCCGCCCAGATGAGGCCAAGCGTCAGGGACGTCGCTTCGAGGTTTATCCACAGCACGCCGACCGTGACGGCACCAATGAGTGGCAGCAGGAGATAGTGGAACCGATCTTTCCACGTTTTGTTCAGCCCCTTACGCCGCCAGAAATGGTTGTACACCGAGAGATTAACAAACGTAAACGCCACCAGCGCGCCAAAGTTGATCAGCGCCGTCGCGGTCACGAGGTCAAAGTACAGGGCCGACAGCGCCACTATCCCTACCATAATGACGTTCAGGGCCGGAGTACGCCATTTCGGATGCACGTAGCCAAACACCCGCTCCGGAAAGACGTTGTCACGCCCCATCACATACAATAAGCGTGAGACGCTGGCATGTGAGGCCAGGCCTGAAGCGAGCGTATTCACAAACGTGGTACACAGAAACACCGACTGGAAGAGCTTGCCGCCCACGTACAGCGCAATTTCCGGCAGTGCGGCGTCCGGGTTCTTGAAGCGCGCGATCGTCGGGAAGAAGAGCTGCATGAAAAACGAGGCAACAATGAATATCAGCCCGCCATACAGTGCGGTCAGGAAAATGGCTTTGGGAATCACCCGCGCCGCGTTTGGCGTCTCTTCCGACAGCGTGGTGACCGCGTCAAAGCCGAGGAAAGAGAAGCAGACGATAGTCGCGCCGGTAATAATCGGGATCAGATGTGCGTTCTCGCTGATAAACGGCTGCAGCGACCAGACGGTGCCAACGCCCTCCCCCTTGTGCAAACCATGTACCACGAGTATGACAAACACCACCATGATGGCGATCTGCACCAGCACAAACAGGGTGTTGAAGTTGGCGACCAAATTGACGCTCTTCAGGTTCGCCAGCGTCAGGATGGTCACAAACCCCACTACCCAGACCCACGGCGGGACTTCCGGGAACAACGCGGAAAGGTAGATCTTCGCCAGCAGCACGTTGATCATCGGCAGGAAGAGATAGTCCAGCAGCGATGACCAGCCGACCATAAACCCCAGATGGGGTCCGATCGATTTCTGCGTGTAGGTGTACGCAGAGCCCGCTTCCGGGAACTGTCGTACCAGTTTGCCGTAGCTGATGGCGGTAAACATGACACCCGCCAGCGCCAGGAGATACGAGGCGGGCACGTGGCCATTGCTGATACCGGACACAATGCCGAAGGTATCAAACACGGTCATGGGGGTGAGGTAAGCCAGCCCCATCATCACCACCTGCCAGAGCTTGAGGGAACTGCGCAGCCGGGTTCTTCCGGCCATGCCCGGCGAATCAAGAGACGTGTTAGTCGCCATAAACCATCCCCCCCATGCTTACCGTGGTTTGCAATCGCGTTGACCTTAACGCAAACCTGCTTAGCAAAGGGGGAAGTTGTAAAGAACATACGCGATCGTACCAGCACAGCGTCTCTCGCTCGCACTCACAGCAGGCGCCTGACTGGCCCCCTTCGCCCTGCGGATAGTTGAACATCTGCATCATTTCCTACCTCGTCACACAGTGTCGTTAAGAAAGTCCCTGTGCCGCCTGCGCTCCATAACGCGACTCCCGGGAGATAGCTGGCATGCCAGCGAACAGTTCGGCCAGGCTCCGCGCAGGCCGTTGGGTGATACGTATGCGATGAAACAAAGCGGCCCCTAACCGGGGCACGTCATCAGGCGTTTTTCAGCATCCACTCAATTTCAGTTTCGGTAATCAGGCGTTCGAACTGCAGTAATTCATCATTTTTGCAGGCGTGGTAGACGTGGCAGAAACGTTCGCCCAGTCGCTCGCGAAGGTGATCGTTTTGCATAAACTCCCACAGCGCATCGCTCTGCCGAATCGGGAACGGCAGTCCGTCCTGCTCCAGACCATTGCCTTCCACTTCTTCCTGCAGGGGTAAATCGTTATCCAGCCCATGTAAAATGCCGGCAAAAATCGCCGCCATCACCAGATACGGATTCGCGTCTGCTCCCGCCACCCGGTATTCGACCCGATGGTTATGGCGATCGCCGCAGGGGATACGCAGGGCAACCGTGCGATTATTGTGTCCCCATGACGCCTGGGTCGGCACGTACATTCCCGGCTGGAAACGGCGGTAGGAGTTGACGTTCGGCGCCAGCAGCGCCATGGACGCTGGCATCAGATCGATCATCCCGGCCAGCGCACGTTTCAGCAGCGCGGAATCCTCACCGCTGGCGTCTGCGAACACGTTTTCGCCTCTGTTGTTTTGCATGCTGATGTGGATATGCATTCCACTGCCCGCATGTTCTTCATACGGCTTTGCCATAAACGTGGCGTGCATCTTGTGTTTTTCCGCCATCTGCCTGACGAGACGTTTTAGCGCCAGCGCATCATCGCAGGCATCCAGCACGTTTTCCGTATGGTGCAGGTTGATCTCAAACTGGCCCGGGGAGGCTTCAGCCACTGCCCCGTCGGCGGGGATCAACTGCAACTGCGCCAGTTCGTCAATGTCATTCAGCACGTCAGCAAAGTGGTTGAGATTATCAACCGAGTAGACCTGACTCTGCGTGTTACGCACGTCGGTGCCCGGCGCGCAGGGTGGCTGCAGATAGCCGTCGGCATCGCGTTTACGGTCAAGCAAATAGAACTCCAGCTCTACCGCTACCACGGGGAACAGACCGCGCTGGCGCAGCTGCTGCCAGAGTCGGTTGAGTACGTTCCGCGGCTCAACGTCAAAGGGAGCGCCATCTTCATCGACCATGGTGAGCTGCACCTGACCAATGTATTCCGGGTCGGCGGCGGAGGGAGTCAGGGTGCCCGGCACCGGCACGCAGATACAGTCCGGCTCGCCGAGTTCCTGGCCCAGCCCTGCCTCTTCCACAACGTTACCCAAAATATCCATGGCGAAAACCGATGCCGGGAAATAGCAGCCTTTTTCAAGTTTGCTCAGTCCGGCAACCGGGATGCGTTTGCCGCGAAAACAGCCGTTCAGATCGGTCAGGAGGACATCAATAAACTGGGTGTCAGGATACTTTTCTAAATAGCGCTTCACTTCCTGCGTAAAGGCGCTGCCCCGCCTCTCATCCGTGTGCTGCACAAAGTTCTCAACTTCTACGATATTGGTTTCCATGATTTACCACCGTTTTTGGGATTTGTGTTCGCTGCTCTGGACTGTCAAATATAATGTCCACCCTATCGAATCTGTATGCAAACAAAATGTTTATCAAATGTTAAATTAAGTTTGCAAAAGGCAGATCCCGTTGCTAGATTGAGAAAATATTGAACGAAAAGGCCGTTTCACCGGTGATAATGGCCTAAATTTAGTCCACTTTGTGAGGGCGATCATGGAAAATATAATGAACAAGCCAGTTATTGGCGTGGTTATGTGCAGAAACAGGCTTAAGGGTCATGAGACCCAGACCCTGCAAGAAAAGTACCTGAATGCCATTATTAACGCGGGGGGCTTACCTGTTGCCTTACCGCATGCGCTGGCAGAGCCAGAGCTTATTACCGCTCTGCTGCCAACCCTGGACGGAATTTACCTGCCGGGCAGCCCAAGTAACGTGCAGCCGCACCTTTATGGTGAAAACGGCGATGAGCCTGACGCCGATCCCGGGCGAGATCTTCTGAGTATGGCGCTGATTGCTGCCGCGCTCGAAAGGCGCATCCCCATTTTCGCCATCTGCCGGGGGCTGCAGGAAATGGTTGTTGCCACGGGAGGGACGCTGTATCGCCGCCTGTTCGAGCAGAACGACCTGCTTGAGCACCGGGAAGATCCTGAACTGCCGGTTGAGCTACAATACGCCCCGTCTCATGAAGTTCAGGTTCAGGAGGGAGGACTGCTGTCTCAATTAATACCAGGCTGTAACACATTTTGGGTAAACTCGTTACACGGGCAAGGTGCACGAACGTTAGGACCACGGCTCCGCGTGGAGGCCCGCTCGACGGACGGGCTCGTCGAAGCGGTCAGCGTTCATGACCACCCTTTTGCCCTCGGTGTGCAATGGCACCCCGAATGGAACAGCAGCGAGTACGCCCTGTCACGCATGTTGTTTGAAGGTTTTATCACCGCCTGTCAAAGCCACATTGCCGAGAAGCAACGGCTTTGACCACTACCGTAAAGGAAATGCAACTATGAGCGATGACGGACTGGCGCCAGGGAAACGTCTGTCTGAGATCCGCCAGCAATTGGGTCTCTCGCAGCGGCGTGCCGCCGAACTGTCTGGGTTAACACACAGTGCCATCAGCACCATTGAGCAGGACAAAGTCAGTCCTGCCATCAGTACGCTGCAAAAGCTGCTGAAAGTTTATGGGCTGTCGCTCTCGGAATTCTTTTCGGAACCGGAAAAACCTGATGAACCGCAGGTGGTTATTAATCAGGAAGACCTTATCGAAATAGGCAGTCAGGGGGTTTCGATGAAGCTGGTTCATAACGGAAATCCGAACCGTACGCTGGCGATGATTTTTGAAACTTACCAGCCAGGAACCACGACCGGAGAGAGGATCAAACACCAGGGTGAGGAGATCGGTACGATACTGGAAGGTGAAATAGTGCTGACCATTAATGGCCAGCCTTATCACCTGGTTGCGGGGCAAAGCTATGCCATTAATACCGGCATACCGCACAGCTTCAGCAACACCTCGGCAGGCATCTGCCGCATTATCAGTGCCCACACCCCCACCACGTTCTAATTACCACTCAGTCCCGGCGTAAGTGCGCTTACGCCGGGACAAATAAAAACGATCAATGTCGGCATTCAACGGGTTAATTCCCGGGATGCCTCACGGCTTCGTATTGCCTGAAACGGCCATAACCTTATTTATCTGATTGCGAAAGAAAGGAGTGAATATGCATTTTCAGCACCTGACTTACTGGCAGGATAAAGCAAAAAACAGCGCCATTGAGACCCGGTTATTTATTAACGGTGCCTATTGTGACGCCGCCGATAATGCCACGTTTGAAACCGTCAATCCCGCGACCCAACAGACGCTGGCGAACGTGGCCCGGGGCAAGCAGGCGGACGTGGACCGTGCAGTTCAGGCGGCGCGTGAGGTATTTGAGCGCGGTGACTGGTCGCAGGCCTCTCCGGCGCAGCGCAAGGCCGTGCTCAATAAGCTTGCCGATTTGATGGAACGCCACGGCGAAGAGCTGGCCTTACTGGAAACACTGGACACCGGTAAACCCATCCGCCACAGCCTGCGCGACGATATTCCCGGCGCGGCGCGCGCCATTCGCTGGTACGCCGAAGCGGCGGATAAAGTCTACGGCGAAGTGGCGCCTACGGGGCCGGACGAACTGGCGATGATCGTGCGCGAGCCGATCGGGGTGGTCGCGGCCATCGTTCCCTGGAACTTCCCGCTGCTGCTGGCCTGCTGGAAGCTGGGCCCGGCACTGATCGCGGGCAACAGCGTGGTATTGAAACCGTCGGAGAAATCGCCGCTCACCGCCCTGCGGCTGGCCGGGCTGGCGAAAGAGGCGGGCCTGCCGGACGGCGTGCTGAATGTGATAAGCGGTTACGGACACGAAGCGGGCCAGGCGCTGGCACTGCATCCTGATGTCGAAGTGCTGACGTTTACCGGCTCTACCCGTACCGGCAAACAGCTGTTGAAGGACGCGGGGGAAAGCAACATGAAGCGCGTCTGGCTGGAGGCAGGCGGCAAGAGCGCCAACATTATCTTTGCCGACTGTCCGGACCTGGACAAAGCCGTTAGCGCAACCGCCGCCGGGATTTTTTATAACCAGGGACAAGTCTGTATCGCCGGAACCCGCCTGCTGCTCGAAGACAGCATCGCCGATGACGTCCTGGCAAGGCTGAAAGCGCAGGCCCGTCACTGGCAGCCGGGCGATCCGCTCGACCCTGACAGCACGATGGGCATGCTCATCGACGCTGCGCATGCCGATACCGTCCACACGTTTATTCGCGAGGGAACCCGGAAAGGGACGCTGCTGCTGGACGGGCGGGAACAAGCATGGCCGTCCGCAGTCGGTCCCACCATTTTTGTCGACATCGACCCTGCCTCCCCGCTGTGCCGGGAAGAGATTTTCGGGCCGGTGCTGGTCGTGACCCGTTTCAAAACCGAAGAAGAAGCCTTAACGCTGGCCAACGACAGTGAATATGGGCTTGGCGCGGCGGTATGGACCCGCGATCTCTCCCGCGCACACCGCATGAGCCGCCGCCTGAAAGCAGGCTCGGTCTTCGTCAATAACTATAACGACGGCGATATGACCGTACCCTTTGGCGGCTATAAGCAGAGCGGCAACGGTCGCGATAAGTCCCTTCACGCGCTGGAAAAATTTACCGAACTGAAAACCATCTGGATTGCCCTGGAGTCTCAATCATGACCGAACATACCACCAGCTACTACGCGGCCAGCGCGAACGCTTACGAACCTTTCCCGACGCTTAACGAGTCGATCAGCTGTGACGTGTGCGTGGTGGGCGGCGGCTATACCGGCCTCTCCTCCGCGCTGCATCTCGCCGAAATGGGCTACGACGTGGTGCTCCTTGAAGGGGCACGCATCGGCTTTGGTGCCAGCGGACGCAACGGCGGCCAGCTGGTTAACTCCTACAGCCGCGATATCGACGTGATTGAGAAAAACTACGGCCCCGATGCCGCCAGAGTCCTCGGGAGCATGATGTTTGAAGGCGGGGAAATCATCCGGGAGCGTATCCAGCGCTATCAGATCCAGTGCGACTATCGTCCCGGCGGGCTGTTTGTGGCGCTAAACCATAAGCAACTCGAGACGCTGGAGGAGCAAAAAGCCAACTGGGAACGCTACGGCAACACACAGCTGGAGTTGCTGGACGCCAGCGCCATCCGCCGGGAAGTCGACAGCGAACGCTATACCGGCGCGCTGCTGGACCGCAGCGGGGGGCACATTCATCCGCTGAACCTGGCAATCGGCGAAGCGGACGCCATTCGCCTGAACGGCGGGCGAGTGTATGAACAGTCCCCGGTGACCGCCATTCAGCACACCAGCCCGGCCGTAGTGAGCACGCAGCATGGCCAGGTAACGGCCCGCTACGTGATCGTCGCCGGGAATGCCTATCTGGGCGATAAGATAGAACCGGACCTGGCAAAACGCAGCATGCCCTGCGGCACCCAGGTGGTGACCACCGCCCCGCTGCCGGAAGCGGTCGTCCGCACGCTGATCCCCAATAACTACTGCGTGGAAGATTGTAACTACCTGCTGGATTACTACCGTCTTACCGCCGACAACCGCCTGCTGTACGGCGGTGGCGTCGTCTATGGCGCACGCGATCCGGACGATGTCGAGCGCCTGGTGATGCCAAAGCTGCTGAAAACCTTCCCTCAGCTGGCAGGCGTCAAAATCGACTACCGCTGGACGGGCAACTTCCTGCTGACCCTGTCCCGCATGCCGCAGTTTGGTCGTCTGGATAAAAACATCTATTACATGCAGGGCTACAGCGGCCACGGCGTGACCTGCACCCACCTGGCCGGACGGCTGATCTCGGAACTGTTGCGCGGTGACGCTGAGCGCTTTGATGCGTTTGCCAACCTCCCGCACTATCCCTTCCCGGGCGGTCGCAGCCTGCGGATTCCATTCACGGCGATGGGCGCAGCGTATTACAGCCTGCGCGATCGTCTTGGCGTATGAGCGTTTCGACAAAAGGGTATCTGACATGAGTAACCAGGAATTTCATCAGCGCAGACTTTCTGCCACCCCGCGCGGCGTAGGCGTAATGTGTAATTTCTTTGCCCGCACGGCGGAGAATGCCACGCTTACCGACGTGGAAGGCAACGACTATATTGATTTCGCCGCCGGGATCGCGGTACTGAATACCGGCCATCGTCATCCTGAACTGGTGGCTGCAGTGGAAAAACAGCTTCACCAGTTCACCCACACGGCCTACCAGATTGTACCGTATGAAAGCTACGTTTCATTAGCCGAAAAACTTAACGAGCTGGCTCCGGTGCAGAGCCCGGCCAAAACGGCATTCTTCACAACGGGCGCGGAAGCGGTGGAAAATGCCATTAAAATCGCCCGGGCCCACACCGGCAGACCGGGCGTGATTGCCTTCGGGGGAGGCTTTCACGGCCGAACCTATATGACCATGGCGTTAACCGGCAAGGTTGCGCCTTATAAGCTGGGATTTGGCCCCTTCCCGGGGTCGGTGTATCACGTGCCGTATCCCTCGGAGCTGCACGGCATCACGACACAGGATGCCATCACGGCGATAGAACGCCTGTTCAAAGCAGATATTGAGGCGACACAGGTGGCGGCGATTATTTTTGAACCCATCCAGGGTGAAGGCGGATTCAACGTCGCCCCGCCAGAGCTGGTGGCCGCCATCCGCCGTATCTGTGATGAACACGGGATCGTGATGATTGCCGACGAAGTGCAGAGCGGCTTCGCCCGTACGGGTAAACTGTTTGCCATGGAACACTACGCGGACAAGCCCGACCTGATGACGATGGCGAAAAGCCTGGCAGGCGGGATGCCGCTGTCCGGCGTGGTGGGCCGCGCCGAAATCATGGACGCGCCGGCGCCCGGCGGTCTGGGGGGGACCTATGCAGGCAACCCGCTGGCGGTGGCCGCCGCGCACGCGGTGCTGAATATTATCGACAACGAGTCACTGTGCGCCCGCGCCCGGCATCTGGGCGATCGACTGAAAGCCACCCTGGACGAGATTCAAGGCACCTTCCCTGCGCTCGTGGCGATAAGGGGAAGAGGATCGATGATTGCGGCGGAGTTTTTTGATCCCGAGAGCCGTCAACCGTCGGCCGCCATCGCGCAGGCGATCCAGCAAAAGGCACTTGCCCAGGGCCTGCTGTTATTGATCTGCGGCCAGTACGGCAACGTGATCCGCTTCCTTTATCCGCTGACCATTCCGGATGCCCAGTTCACCCAGGCGCTGGGGATCCTGCAGCAGGTTATGCGTGATAAGGCATAAGCGCCCACCGAAAACCGTCTGCCGGCATGCCGGCGACGGTTTCAACGCAGGAGATCGGCACCGATTTCCTCCGGGTGGGAAATGTTGGGGAATTTGGTCTGTTTCATTGTATGCTCCCTGAAACACATCCCTGGCAAGAGGAAATAAGAATTGCAAAAAATATCCGCCTATCAGTCACTTGTGAAAACCTTCCAGCGTCTCTCCCGCTTCTCACACCTCTCCTCCATCGCCAGCTGGGACATGTTCACCATGATGCCGCCCGGCGGCAGCGCCGCGCGCGGTGAGGCGCTGGCGGAGATGAGCGTCCTGCAACATCAGATCCTGACCGACAAAAAAGTGGGTGAATGGCTGGCTGCAGCGGCAGGTGAAGATTTGAATGACGTCGAACAGGCCAACCTGCGTGAAATGACGCGTCAATATCAGCAGGCCTCGCTGCTGCCGGAATCGCTGGTGGAAGCCAAATCGCTGGCGGGCAGCAAATGTGAGCACGCCTGGCGTACCCAGCGTCCGGCCAACGACTGGCAGGGGTTTTCCGCCAACCTGAAAGAGGTGGTCAAACTGAGCCGCGAAGAGGCGCGTCTGCGCGCGGATGCCAAAGGTTGCTCACCTTACGACGCGCTGCTCGATATTTTTGAGCCGGACATGACCAGCGCGCGCCTGGACGTGCTCTTTGCTGATATGAAGTCCTGGCTGCCGGATCTGCTGGCAAACGTGGTCGAAAAGCAGGCAAAGCAGTCGTTCGTCCCGCCGCAGGGACCTTTCCCGACGGCAACGCAGCGTGAGCTGGGGCTGGAAGCCATGAAGATGCTCGGCTTCGATTTTAACGGTGGTCGTCTGGACGTGAGCGCACACCCGTTCTGCGGCGGCGTGCCGGAAGATGTGCGCATTACCACACGTTATGACGAAGATGAACTCCTCAGCGCCCTGTTTGGTGTGATCCACGAAACCGGACACGCGCGCTACGAACAGAACCTGCCGCGCGCGTGGGCCGGTCAGCCCGTTGCCCTGGCACGTTCAACGGCAATCCACGAATCCCAGAGTCTGTTCTTTGAGATGCAGCTTGGCCGCAGCGAGGCGTTCCTGAAACATCTCCTCCCTGCCGTTCATGCCCGTTTTGGTAGCCAGGCGGCGTTTAGCGAAGAGAACTTTATCGCCTGGAACCAGCGCGTGAAGCCGGGCTATATCCGCGTCGATGCAGACGAAGTGAGCTACCCGGCACACGTGGTGCTGCGCTATGAGATTGAGCGGGCACTGATCAATGGCGATATCGAGGTGGACGACATTCCGGCCCTGTGGGATGAGAAAATGCAGGCCTGGCTCGGGTTATCCACCAAAGACAACTACCGCAACGGCTGTATGCAGGACATCCACTGGACCGACGGCGGATTCGGTTACTTCCCGTCTTATACGCTGGGGGCGATGTACGCCGCACAGCTGTTCCATGCCGCGAAAACGGCGCTGCCGGGTCTGCAGGCCTCTATCGCTGAAGGGGATCTGTCGGCCCTGTTTGACTGGCTGCGCCAGAACGTCTGGCAACACGGCAGCCGGTTTACCACGTCACAGCTGATCACCCAGGCGACGGGAGAAGATCTGAATATCCGCTACTTCCGTGAACACCTGACCTCGCGTTACCTGTAATGACCCACGCCGGGGAACGCCCCCGGCGTTGTACAAACGGTTACACGCCGATACCAATCACTCACGGAAACCCCGAATTTACAGGGATATAGTTATTTCAACGGCCCCGCAGTGGGGTTAAATGAAAAACCAAATTCGAGGGTATGAACATGAATAAAGTATTAGCTCTGGTTGTTGCCGCTGCTATGGGTCTGTCTTCTGCTGCGTTCGCTGCTGAGACTACTGCAACTGCTCCAGCTGCCGCTGCACCAGCTGCAACCACCACCGCTGCTCCGGCAAAAGCGGTACACCACAAGAAACATCACAAAGCCGCTAAACCTGCTGCAGAGCAAAAAGCGCAGGCGGCTAAAAAGCACCACAAAAAAGCCGTAAAACAAGACGCCGCTAAACCGGCTGTTGAGCAGAAAGCACAGGCCGCCAAAAAGCACCACAAAAAAGCGACTAAACCCGCTGTAGAGCAGAAAGCTCAGGCCGCTAAAAAGCATCACAAAAAAGCAGTAAAACACGAAGCTGCTAAACCAGCTGCTCAGCCAGCTGCGTAAGAGTACAAGCTAAACCGTGCCCTTCGGGGCACGTTGGTAAACCGGCGCTGAACCTTTCAATACAGCGCCGTTTTTTTATCCGGAGGGCGTATGCTGCGACGCTATCGGTTTGAGTTGATCCTTATCCTGCTTATTTTATGCGCGCTCATCGCAAGCCAGTTTTATCTTTCCTGATCGTAGCACGCTGATTTTACTCCCACTTTAGCGCTGTCCCGTCTATAGTATTTTCATAGGGTTCACTTTTAATAATCATAATTACCCCCACCAGAGTGTGATATGCGTAAATCTGTTGTGTTATTACTGGGAACGTTTGCTCTTTTTTCTGGGTTCGCGCATGCGGATGATGGCGATGATGACACCATTAGCGCGAAAGAGCTTAAAACGCTGTTTTTCGGTCATGATGATCGTACGCGTGTCGCCGATCCTACCCAGGCCCCGTGGGATGCCATCGGGCAACTGGAAACCGCCAGCGGTAACTTATGCACCGCCACGTTGATTACCCCTCAGCTTGCCCTGACCGCAGGCCATTGCCTGTTGACGCCGCCGGACGGCAAACCCGACAAAGCCGTGGTACTGCGATTTGTGTCTCAGAAAGGGATGTGGCGCTATGAAATTCACGGTATTGAAGGTCGGGTTGACCCTTCGCTGGGTAAGCGCCTGAAACCGGACGGTGACGGCTGGATCGTGCCCCCTGCGGCGGCCTCCTGGGATTTCGGTCTCATCATTTTGCGCTACCCGCCTTCAGGTATTACCCCGCTCCCGCTCTTTGACGGGGATAAAGCCGCACTGACCGCCGCGCTGAAAGCCGTCGACCGCAAGGTGACGCAATCCGGTTACCCGGTTGATCATCTGGATACGCTCTACACCCATACCGACTGCATTGTGACCGGCTGGGCACAAAACAGCGTGCTCTCGCACCAGTGTGATACGTTACCGGGCGACAGCGGCTCACCGCTGATGTTGAAAACGGAAAACGGCTGGCAGCTGATTGGCGTGCAGAGCTCGGCCCCGGCGGCCAAAGATCGATGGCGCGCAGATAACCGTGCTCTCTCTGTGACCGGTTTTCGTGACAAGCTGGATGCGCTGGCGCAACAGTAAATCAGCACTGTTTGACCTGACGTAACGCCACAATTGACTCAATCGGCATTGGCTGGCTAAACCAGAAGCCCTGCAACTGATCGCAGCCAGCCAGCCGCAGCAATTTCATCTGTTTTTCGTTTTCCACCCCTTCCGCGACCACTGCCATGCCCAGGGCATTGGCGATGCGCACTGTTCCACTCACCAGTGCGGCGGCCTGTTCATCGTCATCCACCAGCCCGGCAAGAGATTTGTCGATCTTGATGGTGTCAAAATTAAAACGCCGCAAATAGCCAATGCTCGAATAGCCTGTGCCAAAGTCATCCAGCGCTACCGCCGTTCCCAGTGCTTTCAGGTTGGCGATGGCCATGCGGGCGCGCTCCGGATTTTCCAGCACATAGGTTTCCGTGACCTCAAGCTGCAGTCGATTGGCCGGGAAACGGGTGGTCTCCAGCACCTGGGCGACCTTGTCTTCGAATTCAGGATCGCGAAACTGCGCGGGTGAGATGTTAACGGAGAGTTTTAACTCGCTGAAAGGCGCCATGTCCCGACAGGCCCGATGCAAAACAAACTGACCCAGTTTGTAAATCAGACCGCTGGTCTCGGCGATGGAGATAAAAGTGTCCGGGCCAATCTCGCCGCCCGGACGACGCGGCCAGCGCACCAGCGCTTCAACACCGCTCATTTTCTGACTACGCGCGTCGATGATCGGCTGATACCAGACCTCAAACTCGTCCTGCTCCAGCCCGTTACGGATCTCATTTTCAATCGCCAGCTGACGTTCACGGGCACTGTTCAGCTCCGCGTCGTAGTGGGTAATACGCCCTTTTCCGGTCACTTTGGCGTGATACATGGCGATATCCGCACGGCGAAACAGTTCAGAACTGCTGCATTCAATCAGGGTGCCGCTGGCAATACCGATGCTCGCACCAATATGAATGGTGCGATCGCCCAGCCGTATGGGGGCGTTGAGGAAGTCCAGCACGGCATTGGCAAACGCGGTGGCAAGGGTTTCCGCATGGTCGCCCCCCACGGTCATGGCAAATTCATCGCCGCCCATTCGCGCCAGCATTCCCCCTGGCGGAACGCGGGCTCTCAGCGCCTTCGCAATCGCCACGATCAAATCGTCCCCCACGTCGTGACCGTAGATATCGTTCACATCCTTAAAACCATCCAGATCGACAAACACCACGCTTTTTACATCAATATCACCGCGTAAACTCACCTGTTCCAGCGCCTCGATTAACGCGCGTCGGTTCGGCAAATGGCTTAACCAGTCCGTTCTCGCCACCAGTCGCGCCTGGCTCTCGCCCCGTGCCAGTTTGTACAGGCCGATGCTGCTCACCAGAATGAACAGCAGGATCAACCCCGACGCTAACACCACAATCTGCGTGATATCGGATGAGGCCGCCCGGGCAGCCTCCGCGCCCGGCAGGCGTGCCTGCCAGTTGATATACCCCAGTAACTCTCCTGCTGAACTGCGCAGCGGCAGGCTCAGAGCGCTAATTTTGTCAGGGCTATAGTTGAGGTTATCAATCTGAAAGGTCGTTCCCAGATCGGATAATATTTTGCCGTTAAGGTGGCGAGTAATCACCAGATAGCGGCGCGTGCCATCGTGAACCTGTAATCGCCCGACCATCGGGCGAATCAGCCCAATGCCGATAAACGCCACACCGTGGCGTGTCTGAGTGATCCCGGCGTAGATATTTTTATCGCTGGATAACGCACGCCGGTGCTGGTCAATCAGCGCTTTCAGGCCCTGGCCAAAAAAGTCGAGCGTCGTCTCGGTGAAGGGCTGGCTCTGAAACGAGCCCCAGATAACGTTGAAGTGTTCATCCAGCACGAAGGTGCCATCATAAAGGTTGTCGATCTTAAAGCCGGCGCCCCAGGTGTTATACAACCATTCGGTATTGAGCGTTGGGCGGTAGGCCTCGCGAACCGCGTCGTCCCAGACCGCGTTATCAATGACCAGCGAGGAGACCCGGTTAACTGAGGTCTGAATCGCCCCCTTTACGGAAAGTGCCGAGCGGTGTTCATCAATCTCGTTGGTTTTGGTGCTTATAAGATGCAGGGAAAGGTAGAGCAGCGCGACGATGGAGATGATTAAGCCGATCCCCGCCATGAAGATCATGGCAAACAACGTTCTCGCGGTGGGAATATTGCGCCAGCTTAATGTGCGATACATCAGCCATCCTCTTCATGTTTGCTTTTCTAAGCGTAATACAGGCGGCGAATTTCGCCGCCTGAAGATGATGGCTCTATTTTATCAGGCGAGTTTTATCATAATCATGCCGGCCAGCAGCAGTGCCAGACCGATCCAGCCTTTATTATTTAATCGTTGGCCGAAGAGTATCCAACCTGCTGCCAGGGTCGCGGCTATACCAAAACCGCCCCATAATGCGTACGCTACTGACAGATCGATACCTTTTACCGCCTGCGACAGGGCGCTAAACGCACCCAGTACGGCAGCAATCGACATCAGGCCGTAAATTTTACGGCGGAAACCATCAGAGAATTTCAGAAAGACGTTCGCCAGAATTTCCAGAACAATGGCGAACCCCAGCCAGGCCGCGTGGATCCATTCAAACTGTTGCATGGGTCTGCTCCTTCTGCTGTTTTGTCGGTTTACGTGTACCCGATTTAATCAGCACAATCCCGACAACCAGCGTCGTCAATCCGGCAATTTTCATTGTTGATAATGTTTCGTCAAATAACAAAACGCTGAACAGCGTAATCAACAAAATACCGATACCTTCCCAGAGGGCATAGGCTACCCCCAGCGCGATTTTCTTCACCGCAAACGAGAGGAAAATATAGGAAAGTGAAATCATCACCAGCATTAAAATAAAACCGGTGTTGCCATCGCTGACGCTTGCCCATTTCATAGACAGCGTGCCGGTAATTTCAGCGAGAATAGCCAGGGCTAATAAAATCCAGTAAAACATGTTTTTCTCCTGCTTGAGAATATAATCCATCGCGGCTCGCTGCGAACAGCAAACCAGAAAAAAAGAAATTAAATCAGATAGCTAAGCGCGTAGCGCCAGCTCAGGCAGAAGACGTGACTATAGCGCGTTGCGCCAGTGTTGCTCAGCAGACAGAAGGCAGAAAGAGGTGGAAAATACAGCAGTGTGGTTTGAAGAATACGTCCTGAACAAATTGTCCATAAAATTACAATTATCCGCGGTGTTGCTTCTCGTCTTTGCGGATCAAAATTGTCCTCGGTAGTTGAACACGCTGAATTTGTACCATAAGTCAGGATTTTACTCAAAGTCTTTTCAATTCTTTACTGAGCTCGTTTGATTTTGGTTAGTTTATTTAAATGCCATTCGCATTTATCATTAATAAAAAATATTCAGGAACCGCCATGGCTAAACCCATCATTACCCTGAACGGCCTTAAGATTGTCATCATGCTTGGCATGCTGGTGATCATCCTGACGGGCGTTCGTTTTGCCGCCGATATTATCGTGCCTTTTATTCTGGCGCTGTTTATTGCGGTGATCCTTAACCCGCTGGTTCAGCGCATGGTTCGGCTACGCATACCGCGCGTGCTGGCGATCACCCTGCTTATCAGCATCATCATTATCGCCATGGTGCTGCTGGTCGCTTATCTGGGCACGTCCCTCAATGAGCTGGCGCGCACGTTGCCGAAATACCGCTCGTCGCTGGTGATACCGCTGTTGCAGATTGAGCCCTGGCTGCAGCGCGCGGGCATTGAGGTCTCCGTTGAGGAGTTGCTGAAGTATATCGATCCCAACGCGGCCATGACCCTGGTCACCAGCCTGCTGGCGCAACTCTCTAACGCCATGACCTCTATTTTCCTGCTGTTTTTAACCGTGGTGTTTATGCTGCTGGAGGTGCCGCAACTGCCTGCCAAACTGCAGCAGATCATGGTTCGGCCGGTGGAAGGAATGGGAGCCATTCAGCGCGCGCTGGACAGCGTCTCCCGCTATCTGGTGCTGAAAACGGCGATCAGCCTCGTCACCGGGTTTGTTGTCTGGGGAATGCTGGTTGCGCTGGATGTACGGTTTGCCTTCGTCTGGGGGCTGCTCGCCTTTGCGCTCAACTATATTCCCAACATCGGTTCCGTGCTGGCGGCCATCCCGCCTATTCTTCAGGTGCTGGTTTTCAGTGGCTTGTATGATGCACTGGTTCTGCTGGCCGGTTATCTGGTGATTAACCTGGTCTTCGGAAATATTCTTGAGCCGCGCATGATGGGGCGCGGGCTCGGGCTTTCCACGCTGGTGGTGTTTTTATCCCTGATATTCTGGGGTTGGTTGCTCGGCCCCGTCGGCATGCTGCTCTCCGTTCCGCTGACCATCATCGTCAAGATTGCGCTTGAGCAGACGGCGGGCGGACAAAGTATCGCCGTACTGCTGAGCGATATGAGCCACAGAGGCTGAGCAACCCGTTACTTAAACTATTCGCGCCAGCCCATCGCTGGCGCTACATGTTTGAGGATCGACTCAATCACATGCGCGTTGTAGTCCACGCCAAGCTGATTCGGCACGGTCAGTAACAGGGTATCCGCTTCGGCGATCGCTTCATCCTGCTTCAGCTGTTCAACCAGCTTATCGGGCTCCGCCGCATAGCTGCGTCCGAAAATCGCCCGCGTTTTTTCATCCAGATAACCCACGCTATCGCTGTCGTTGCGGCTGGCCCCGAAATACATCCGGTCACGATCGTCCATCAGGGCGAAGATACTGCGGCTAACCGACACGCGCGGCTGACGGGTATGGCCCGCCTCTGCCCAGGCCTGACGATACGCGCGGATCTGTTTTGCCTGCTGAATATGGAACGGCTCACCGGTTTCATCGTCTTTCAGCGTTGAGCTTTGCAGGTTCATGCCCAGTTTTGCGGCCCAGACCGCCGTTGCATTTGAACCCGCCCCCCACCAGATGCGGTCGCGTAAACCTTCAGAATGTGGCTCCAGGCGCAGCAGACCTGGCGGGTTCGGGAACATCGGTTGCGGGTTTGGTTTCGCAAACCCTTCTCCGCGCAGCACCTCAAGCAGCACCTCAGTATGACGACGCGCCATATCCGCTTCGTTTTCCCCTTCCTGCGGGACATAGCCAAAGTGACGCCAGCCATCAATCACCTGCTCCGGCGAGCCGCGGCTAATGCCCAGCTGCAAACGCCCACCGGAGATCAGATCCGCCGCCCCGGCGTCCTCCGCCATGTACATCGGGTTTTCATACCGCATGTCAATCACGCCGGTACCGATTTCGATGGTTTTGGTTTTTGCGCCTATCGCCGCCAGCAAGGGGAACGGCGAGCTGAGCTGGCGAGCAAAGTGGTGCACGCGGAAATACGCGCCATCTGCGCCCAGCTCTTCAGCCGCTACGGCCAGATCGATGGACTGCAGCAGCGTGTCCGCTGCGGTTCGGGTACCGGACTGCGGCGACGGCGTCCAGTGACCAAATGATAAAAATCCGATCTTTTTCATAACAGGTAATCCTGAGAATGTGATGCGTTTCCTCTACTTTACGCATTACCGGGCAACAATAAATGCCGTTTATTTAACGGAATGCTTCAAATAAATTGACTGAACTGCGCAGATCGCCATGACGTTCCATAATGGGATATAATTTCGCTCACTCTTTTCCTCGCAGGTAAAACCGGCAATGGCTCTGATCCCTAAAAACTACGCGCGGCTGGAAAGCGGCTATCGTGAAAAAGCGTTAAAAATTTACCCATGGGTCTGTGGGCGCTGCTCACGGGAATTTGTCTATTCCAACCTCCGTGAACTCACGGTCCACCATATCGATCACGACCATACTAACAACCCGGAAGATGGCAGTAACTGGGAGCTGTTATGTCTGTTTTGCCACGATCATGAACACTCGAAGTACACCGAAGCAGACCAGTACGGCACCACCGTTGTCGCGGGAGAAGACGCGCAAAAAGATATGGGTGTCGCCACCTTTAATCCGTTTGCTGATTTGAAAGCGATGATGAACAAGAAGAAATAATCTTCCTGGTTTTTTCTTGTCTCGCCGCTTCTCCCCCTCCGGCCAGCTCTGTTCACCCGTATACATAGACGTACCAGGTAATGACATAGATGGCCGTTATCATTGCCCCGGCGACGCCGAGGAAGACCGCATCTTTCACCTCCACGCTAGAATGTCCAGGTGATGGCGGCGGTGACAGCGCCTTCCTGACGTCGCGATACGATTGGGCTGTTATTCGCATGCCCCCCAAGCCAGGTGTAGTCAGCGCTCAGCAGCGTGCCCCAGTGGGCATCGAGCTGATGGCTCCATGTCAGGCTGTTGTCTATACCGTAGAATCCACCGGGCGCTGAATAACGGCTATAGCCGGCGCGCAGACTCTGCTGCTGACTGACGCCATACCAGGTATTCATGTAACGGCTGTCGCCAAACAGGGATGCAGACTGAAAAACAATCGTGTCCTGACTGTTTTGCAGAGGGATCAGCGTAACAGAGGCCTGGTAGTTTACCCCCTGACTGTCCGTTACAGGCAGGGTCGCTTTGCCTTCCACGCTGAGCCAGGAAGTGATTTGCCAGCCGACTGCCAGCCCGGTATTCAGGCTGGTATCGATCTCCCCCATCCCTTTCAGATTATTTGCCCCCTCGCGCCAGCTGGCGTTTTCGTCCGCCCTGCCCAGGTCGTAACCCAGCGTATGTTCAAGGTACACGCCGCTGTCATTTTGCAGGTCATATCCAATGCCTTTCTGCGCATCAATAAAGAATGCGCCTTTGCGCCCCTGTAAAACAGGAACCCCTTGCCATACCTGCTTGTCAGAGCCTGAATAACGAGGCGCATAGCGTCCTCCTGCCCCAATCGTCAAATAGTCGGAAGACGTTTGTGCCTCATCGGCGTGTACGCCGGATGCTGCCGTCATCAGAAACGGAACGGTCATATACAGGGCTTTTTTTCTCGCTATCATACTGGTCTCCACTTCTACGTTGTGCGCAGTATGATTTGGCTAAATCAATGAATAGTCGGGATAGTGTTAAGAAACGGTCAAGGTGAACAGATGTTGTCCAGAAGAGTGCTGATTATTGAAGATGATGCCGATGCGGCTGGCGTACTTGAAGCCTATTTACGCCGTGAAAATTACGATGTGACCGTCACGGGGGACGGGCTGGCCGGACTGGAGATGGCGCAACGCTGGAAACCCGATCTTGTCTTGCTGGATGTCATGCTTCCTGGACTCAACGGAACGGAGGTGCTGGCCAGCCTGCGTCGCAAAAGCGACGTGCCCGTTATCATGGTGACGGCTATGGGCGATACGCCCGATCGCATCGGCGCGTTGAGATACGGGGCTGATGACTATGTCGTTAAACCCTATCATCCAGGTGAAGTCGTGGCACGGGTGCAGGCGGTGCTGCGCCGGAGTAACAAAAACACGCGCGAAGAAGAGATCCTTCGCTGGCAGACGCTGGAGGTGGATGTCACGGCCATCGTGGCGAGTATCGTCAACGATGACAACACGCCACGGGTACTGGATCTGACCCCAACGGAATTCTCGCTACTGACCACGCTAATGCGTTCACCTTCGCGTCCTTTTTCCCGTCAATATTTACTGGAGCACTGTTTGCCGGAAAGCGAGGCCCTGGAGCGGGTGGTGGATACCCATATTTATAACCTGCGTAAAAAACTCGAAGCCGCGGGTATTTCCGGCGTGCTGGTTAACGTTCGCGGCGTGGGTTACAGGTTCAGACAGCCATGATAAAGACCCGTCATTCCTCCCTCTGGCGCTGGATTTGCGCGCGCATCCTGGCGCTGGCGATTGGCAGCGTGATCGTTATTGCAGCCTGCATGTGGCTGCGCTACGCCGTGCAGAACTACTGGATAATGGGCAAAATGCCCGCAGCGGTCCGGCAGGAGTTTCTCACGCTCAGCCAGAATCCGCAGTCAAACCCGGCCCGCTTTCACGATATTGTAGACAGCTGGTGGGGGCTCAGTTACTCCACTCCGTCCATCGCCTCGGCTGACTGGGTCACCGTGGCTCTGCTGGTGCTGGTGATGATCCCCTTCATCGTGGTGATGGGGCTTAAGCACGCACGTCCTCTGGCGCTGCAGTTCAGCTGTCTTCGGGATGCGGCCAAAGATGTGGCCGATGGACAGTTTGGCCGACAGGCCGAGCTGGTGAAAGATGCGCCTGCAGAAATGATCAGCTTTGCAGCTGACTTTAATACCATGACCGGACAACTGGCTCGCTATGAAAAGGAGCTGCGCGCCTCGCACGTTGCCATGGCACATGAGCTGCGCTCTCCCCTGACGGCAGCCATTGGACGTCTGCAGGGTATGATGGACGGTGTGTTTGACGCCAGCCCGGAGCAACTGGGGATGGTGATGAAACAGCTCCAGCACCTCAACCGGCTGACCGATGAATTGCATCTTCTCTCTTTGGCTGATGCGGGGAATCTTGTACTTGAAGAACGGCCATTGCGTCTGGATGAGCTGATTCAGGAGCGGGCAGACTGGATCACCCCGCAGGCCGATGCGCATAATTTTACGATAACGTTGCGTAACCCGCGCGCCTGCCCTTTCAGAGGCGATGCGTTCCGTATGGGACAAGTGTTTACGATCCTCATGGAAAATTCACTCCGCTACGGACGCGAGGGAGGCCATCTGGAGGTGTCCCTGCATTATGCCAGGGGGCATTACACCCTCGAATTCGCCGATGACGGTCCGGGTGTATCAAAGCACTTTTTACCGGACATGTTTAAGCGATTTAGCCGCGAGGAACAGTCTCGCGCCCGCCACTCCGGCGGCAGCGGCCTCGGTTTATCTATTGCCCAGGCGATTTGCCAGGCGCATGGGGGAAGTATTCACGCGTCATTGCCGGATACCGGAGGACTTGTGGTGCGCATCCAGTTGCCCTGGCGCGCTTATGACGAGGAAAATTCCCGTTCTTGATAAACCCTTGACACAACATCGAATCTTTCTCGATGAACAGCCGATTAAATAACGCCATCCCTTTTCTGGAGCGGCGTTATGTCAGACGAATTCATTCTCTCCCTCCGCCACAGTCTGCATCATGTATACAGCGTGGCGCGCACCCTTTCCTGGCTGCACTTTATTCCCCTGGTGATACTTGCTCTGGTTATTTTCCCGCTAACCGGCTGCGGCGATAAACACGAAAACACGCCGCCCCCCGTGCGGGCGGTACGCTACAGTGTGGTGGGTTCAGCGAAAACGCTGCCGGCACTGGAAAGAACCGGTGAGATCCATGCCCATGATGAGACGACGCTGAGTTTCCGTGTCGGGGGCAGGATCCTCACGCGCGTTGTCGATATTGGCGATCGGGTTACCGCCGGGCAACTGCTGGCGACCCTCGACAATACCACCGGACAAAATCAGCTCGACGCCGCCACCGCTGACTATGAGGGTGCCAAAGCCTCAGCGCAGATTGCCGCGCTCAACGTCAACAGAATGCAAACGCTGATGCCCACCGGCGCGATAGCCCGCACGCAACTCGACACTGCCCGTGCAGACTGGCTTGTCGCCAGCGCGCGTCTGAAAAGTAGCGAGGCGGCACTGCGCAACGCCCGGGAAAGCCTGGGCTGGACCCGCCTTCTCTCGCCGAAGGAGGGCATCATTACCGCGGTCAGCGCCTCTGCGGGCCAGATTGTCAGCGCAGGCCAGTCGGTGCTGACGCTGGCGACCGGTGAAGCCCGCGATGTGGTGTTTGATGTTGCCGCGCCCGATGAGATCCCCTCACCGGATAAAGCTGAATTCCGCATCGCCTTGCTCAGCGACCCGACGGTCAATGCTTCAGCGGTGTTACGCGATATCACGCCTCAGGCCGATCCCCTGACCCGTACCTGGCGGGTCCGCGCCACCCTGAACAACCCGCCCGCCGCCATGGCTCTGGGCGCCAGCGTCACCGTAACCCTGCCCTCCAGTGCCGCGTGCGGTTACGTCCTTCCGGCCTCGGCACTGAGTCGTTACGCAGACAGGCCCGCTGTGTTTGTGATCAACCAGCAATCTCAGGCGCAACTGCGCGTGGTTGTGCCGGCACGTTACACAGCCTCCTCCGTCATCATCGCCTCCGGTCTTGCGCCCGGTGACAGAGTAATTACGGCTGGCGTGAGCAAATTACGCTCAGGCGAACAGGTGATTGCCGGAGAGGAGCAGCCGTGAACATGAGACGCACAAAAGAGACAGTTAACCTCTCCGCCTGGGCGCTTAAAAATCAGCAGATGGTCAGTTTCTTTATGCTGTTAGTCATGGCGATGGGCGTGTTCTGTTACGAGCGCCTGCCGCGCAACGAAGATCCGGCGTTTACCATCAAAACGGCCGTGGTCTCCGCGCAGTGGCCGGGGGCATCGGAAGCGGACACGACCCATCTGCTGACGGATACGCTTGAGAAAAAATTACAGGAGGTCCCCTGGCTTGATTATATCGAAAGCGAAACCCGGGCTGGACGCACTGTTATACATGTCAATCTGCGCGATGACACGCCGCCGCAAACGGTGCCGGATATCTGGTACCAGGTGCGGAAGAAAATGCAGGATATCGCCCCGTCCCTGCCCGAAGGCGTTCAGGGCCCTGCCGTCAACGATGAATTTGACGACACGTTCGGCACGATTTATGGCTTTATCCCCGAAGGCTATTCCCTGCGGGAGGTTCGGGATCGGGTGGAGACACTGCGTCGGGAGCTGATGTCCCTGCCGGATATCGGCAAAACCACCCTGCTGGGTGAACAGCAGGAACAGATGGTTCTGGCCTTTTCCCCGGCCCGTCTGGCGGGGATGGGTCTGGATATTCAGCAGGTTGCAGAGGCGCTCAGGGCGCAGAATGCCGTCGTCCCGGCGGGCATCATGCGCACGGGGCAGGAGAACATCGCACTCCGCGTCAGCGGTGCGCTCACCTCAGAGGAGAGTTTACGCGCGGTCACGCTGCATATTAACAATCGTTATCTTCCCCTGACCGACATTGCCACCCTCACCCGGGAAAACGCCGAGCCGCCCTCGCCGGCGTTCCGCGTCAACGGAAAACCGGCTATCGGGCTGGCGATTTCAATGGCGCCGACAGGCAATATGCTGCGTTTTGGCGCCGCATTGAATCAACGAGTGGCCGTCCTCAGCGCCGGGCTGCCACACGGTATCGAGATGGTGAAGGTCGCCGATCAATCCGCGGTGGTCAGCGACGCGGTGAGGGGTTTTATCAGGGTTCTTACTGAAGCGGTGGTGATCGTCCTGGCCGTTTCATTTGTCTCTCTGGGGCTACGGGCGGGGCTGGTTGTGGCTGCGGCAATCCCGCTGGTTCTGGCCATGACCTTCGCCGGAATGATGCTGGCCGGGATTGGCCTGCAGCGCATCTCACTCGGGGCACTGATTATTGCGCTGGGTCTGCTGGTGGATGACGCCATGATCACCGTGGAAACCATGGTTTCTCGTCTGGAGGCTGGCGATTCCCGTCGGCAAGCGGCAACCCGGGCGTTCACCACGACGGCATTCCCGATGCTCACCGGCACCCTGGTGATGATCGCCGGATTTATTCCGGTCGGCTTTGCGGCATCCAGCGCGGGTGAATACTGCTTTTCTCTGTTTGCGGTCGTGCTGATTGCCCTGCTGTGTTCATGGGTGGTCGCGATCCTGTTTTCACCGCTGACCGGGACATGGCTGCTGCCGGAGAACATCAGGCATCATACCTCCGGCCCGGGGCGGCTCGCACGTGGCTATCACTGGCTGCTGCGCAAGGTTTTGCGCCACCGACTCGCCACCGTGCTTTGCGCCCTTGCCGCACTGGGTTTGTCCCTGTACGGGACGACGTTTATGCAGGGCGAGTTTTTCCCCGCGTCCGACAGACCAGAGCTGCTGGTGAGCCTGACGCTTCCGGCCAACGCCTCACAGCCGGAAACGCAAAGAGAGGCCGAAAAGCTGGAAAAGGCGCTGGCAGGTAATAGCAATATCGATCATTACTCAACATACGTGGGATCGGGCGCCATCCGTTTTTATCTGCCAATGGATGTGCTGCTGGAGAATGAAAACAGTGCCCAGTTGGTGGTGGTCGCGAAAAGCCTCACCGCCCGCGACCGTCTGCACGCACAGCTGAACAAGATACTGGCGACGCAATTTAGCGACATTATCACGCGCGTATCGCCCCTGGAGCTCGGGCCCCCGGTCGGCTGGCCCATCAAATACCGGGTTAGCGGGCCGGACTATGTGAAGGTTCGGGCGCTGGCGAATCACCTGACGGACGTGATTGGCCGGTCACCGCTCACACGTGAAGTCAACCAGACCGCCGGTGAACCGGAGAGAGTAATTACCCTTGCGGTGAATCAGACGGCGGCCCGGGCTGCGGGCGTGTCGTCAGAAAGTCTGGCCCGGACGCTGAATACGGTCTGGTCCGGCAGCGTCGTGACCTCGATACGGGATAATGACCGGCTGGTGGATGTGGTGCTCCGCGCCAGAGACAGTGAACGTCTTAATCTGGCCACACTGTCGTCGCTGACCGTTGAGGGGAACGATGGCAAAAAAATTCCGCTCAGTGCTGTCGCAACCCCGGTCTGGGGGGTGGACGATCCGGTTGTCTGGCGTCGTCAGCGCCTGCCGTTTATCACCGTGCAAACTGACCTTGCGCCGGGGCTCAGAGCCGAGGTCGTCTCCGCCGCGCTGCGCCCGGCGGTGGATAAACTGCGTGCCCGATTGCCTGCGGGCTACCGTATTGAGGAAGGCGGCGCGGTTGCGGAGTCCGATAAAGGAAATCGGTCTGTCTTTACCGTTCTTCCGGTGACGCTGGTCATTATGTTGTTATTGCTGATGCTTCAGCTACGACGCTATTCACGGATGTTTCTGGCCCTGTTCATGGCCCCGTTTGGCTTACCGGGCATCGTTCTGGCGATGCTGCCGGGCGGAACACCGATGGGGTTCGTCGCCCTGCTGGGCGTGATCGCGCTGGCGGGCATGATCATTCGTAACGCGGTGATCCTGATCGGCGAAGCTGACAGCAATCTGGCTCAGGGGATGACGAACGATGCCGCCATTATTGCAGCCGCAGAGCACCGGGCCAGACCGATCTGTCTGACCGCCTGTGCCGCCATTCTGGGCATGATCCCCATCTCGCACCAGGTATTCTGGGGACCGATGGCGTATGCCATTATCGGGGGGTTGCTGGTCGCGACGCTGGTCACACTCACGGTACTGCCCGCGTCGTTCAGTCTGTTATTACAGTGGGGGGACGCTTTACGCAACCGGCACAACATATAAAACCCGGTCTATTGTCCCCCGATCCGTTACGCGACCGTCAGCGCAAAATGGGTTCTCAGGACCTCAGCAATATCCTCTTCCGCCAGTTGCTGTGTCTTTGTGCCATTTGCGGTGATGGTCTTCAGCATATTGCCCAGCAGGATCTGGCGTCCTTCGGGGTGATGCTGCACGATCACTCGCTTCTGCACAAAGATGGCGTCAGGATGGGTTGAATTCAGGTAGTTGGCCGGAATGAAATCAACCCATTCCTGAACAGAGAGATCAAAACCGTATTGATTAGCCCACGCCCCCTCCACCTGCGCCTGGAGCAGGTACTCGCCCCTTGCGTGACGGGTAAGGCGGAAGGTGTCGAAATCTTGTCCGATATCGACATCAAGCATGTCGAGGGCCATCGGCGCACGGATGCCATAGCTGCCAAACCCGAGGTCGCAGAGCCACTGACGGCCCTCCACCTCCGCCACCACCGCCATGTGGGTTTTTGGGCGACGTGCCGGGTAGAACATGGGACGCGCCGCCACAAAACGCCAGGAAATGCCTAACGCCTCCAGCGCCATGGCAAACAGCCCGTTGACCTCGTAGCAATAGCCACCGCGCCCCTGATGCAGGATCTTATCGACAATCTCTTCGGGTACCAGCGAGACCATTTTGCCTGCCTGTACGTCCAGATTTTCAAAAGGGACCGCAAAGAGCTGATGGCGCATCAGCGCATGCAGGGTGGCGGTATCGGCCGCCGCTGGCCCGGTATAGTTTATGCGTTTGAAATAGGTAGAAATATCAAAGTTGTTGCTGTGCATAGTGCCTCCTTGTCCAGAACATGCCGGACACTATAGATGGCGCTCCGCATTGGCTGTATAGTCAGTTTTATCGAAAATCAGACTGTACAGATCCCATGTCCGTCCCGTCCCCCCATTACCGCCGGATTGCAGAGATGCTGCGCCTTACCCTGGCTTCAGGTGCATTGCGACCCGGTGACCGGATGATCTCCGCGCGTAAACTGGCAGAGCGCGAGCACGTTAGCCTCCCGACGGCCCTCGAAGCCCTTCGTTGCCTCGAGGCCGAAGGCCTGATTGTTGCCCGTCCGCGTTCGGGCTATTACGTCCACCAGCCCCGCGTGCCACAGAACGAGCCATCATCCCACACGCCTCCCGGCCCGGTACCGGTGACCATGTCAGCCATCGCCCGCTCGCTTTTCAGTCGCGCAGAAGCGCGCCTGGTGCCACTGGGGGCCGCACTGCCCGACCCCACCTGGCTACCGGGAGATACGTTGCATCGCGCGCTTCATGCGGCCAGCCGTCGTCTGGAAGCACACGGTCAGAGCTACAGCCTGCCGCCGGGGCGAGTGGATCTGCGCAACAGGGTCGCCGCACGCGCGGCACAGTGGGGAGCCCATTTTGGTGCAGTCGATCTGGTCATCACCGCGGGTGCAACGCAGGCGCTGCGTCTGGCTTTGCGGGCCGTGTGCCAGCCGGGTGATGTGGTGGCGATTGAGTCCCCCGCTTACTTCGGCACGCTACTGCTGCTGGAGGATTTAGGTCTGAAGGCGTTGCAGATCCCAACCGATCCCGTCGAAGGCCTGTTACTGGCACCGCTGGCTGAGGCCATTCGCTGTCACCGTCCCGCGGCTGTGCTGGCCTCGCCCACGGTGCAAAATCCGCTCGGCGCCAGCATGTCCGTCGCCGGTAAACAGGAGCTGGTTGCCCTGCTTGAAGAGGCGGGTATCCCTCTTATTGAGGACGATGTTTACGGGGACCTGGTGGGTGAAGGTCAACGGCCTCCGGCCTGCAAGGCCTTCGACCAGAGCGGGAATGTGCTCTACTGTAGCTCATTGTCCAAAACCCTTGCGCCAGGCTGGCGTATCGGGTGGATTGCCGCCGGACGTTACCACACGCAGGTCTTACAGGCCCGCATGGCCGGGGAGTGGGCAGGCGCACCGTTAATTGAAGCCGCGACGAGCGAAATACTCGCCAGTGGTGACTACGATCGCCATCTTCGACGGTTGAAAGTTCGCATCGCCGAAGGGATACAGGCCGTTACCGCGCGGGTGGAGGCGTGCTTCCCGCCGGGTACGCGTATTACCGCCCCCGCCGCCGGTTTCTTGCTGTGGGTTGAACTTCCACACCAGGTCAATGCGCTGGAGGTGCATCGTCGCGCGCTGGCGCTGGGCATTGGCGTCAGCCCTGGCCCGCTGTTTTCCCCGGGGGCGGAGCTGATGAACTTCCTGCGCTTAAATTGCGCGAATGAACCCACGCCCCAGTTGCTCAACGCTGTGGAACAGATCGGCGCGATTTGTCACGAGCTGGCGGGTACCGCGTTCAGAGCGTCGATGCGTTAATGGTTACTGACTGGCTTGATCGTCTCTGCATACCGCATGGTGGCATTCAGAAATTGAAAACGGAAAGATTTTTAATATCGGCGTGTGGATTGGCGTTTTTTACCGCTATCAAAAAAGCAGAGAAATTATGATTAAACATCGTTACGTTCGGGTAAAACTGCACCTGTTTTTCCCTTCCGTTTTCAACATAGATTACTGACCAGATCCGACGATTATTAACCATCGTCGATCCCGGCTTAATGTTTACTATCCTGGCCAGTTCAATCTGAGTGGTTCTATCCTTCTGAATTTCATAAAAATAGCGCTCATCATAAAAATAAATCTTGCGGGAAAAACAATCAAAAAACCACGGGTTAGTGGATATTTTCTTCTTGCCATGGGCATCTGAAACGATGCGTTTTGGCTGGCGAAATGACCTCACTCCATTCCTTATCACCAGACATAACCCAATAACCGGCAGAGCCATTAATAAAACGCTGATTGCTTCCCGCATATTCACCAATCCCGTTGATCACCGTCATGAGCGAGTATAACGGGTTCGTTCCTGAGAACAACATGCCCACTGTCAGGGAATAATGCGTGCCGCCCTGAGCTGTGCGAACAGGCTGAAAAACATCTCGTCGGTGGCCCGCATGGCGGTGAACCCGGCCCGTCGCAGCTTGCTGCCATCACCAAACATGTCGTAATGCCAGCCAAACACGAAGTCGGCAAACTGTCCGTCGTTCAGCTGCAAAATCTCGCTTTCCACCAGCCCGCGAGCTGCGGCAAGTTCGCGCCATACCGCACGGTAGTCCGTAAACAGCTGCTGAAATGAGAGCCGGACCGGGGGGGCAGACTCCAGTTCAAACCAGCGTGCAATGCGTGGCCACAGCTCGCTCCAGCGCCAGATATCCCCGTTATTCACGTTGAATGCCTGGTTCTCTGCTGCCGGCGACGTGGCGGCCCACATGGTCGCCTCTGCCAGCAATTCGCCGTCGGTATGATCAACAATGCTGTGCCAGGTCTGTTCAGAGCCGGGAAAACGCAGCGGTAAATCCAGCGCCTTACACAATGAGGCGTACAGCGCGATGCTCAGGGCAAGATTCATGGTGTTGCCTGGCACCGTGCTACCCACCACACCCGGTCTGATGGCGCTCCAGTGCCACTGTTTTCCGCGTTGAGAATCGCTAAGCCACCTGAGCTGGGCCGCATTAAACTCTGCCCCCGGTACGCCGGGATCGCTTTCACGTGCCGGGGTTTTAAACGGGCCAAGATGCGCGCCGTAGACTTTGTAGCCCTGCATCAGGCTGACCGTCTCAAGAGGGGCCGTGTTTTCGAGATTACTGACCAGATGGCGCAGCATGGTGACGTTCGGTTCAACCATCTCTGTCCAGTTCGCGGCGTTGACCCAGGCGCTGTAAAACACATGAGTGATCCCGCTGAGCGATGACAGTGCCCGCGCGCTGTCCTGCGCATCCAGTAAATCGACATTAACCATCGCAATGCCGTCAGGGTGAGATACCGCCTGGCGGCTCAGGCCAATAACCTCCCACTGATGGCGCAAAAGCGTTTTGACCAGCTGGTTGCCAACAACCCCGCTGGCGCCAGCGACCAGTGCGACCCTGTGTTGCTGCGTCTTATTCATGGTGTTTCTCCGAAAGGGGTGACAGACACAGTGTGATCTATTATTTTTTCCTGATATATCCCCCGAATCCGATGGCATTTATAAGCAGAATCACGAAATGAATAATAAGTTCAACGCCATTTCCACCTTTCTGCGCGTCGCCGAAGCCGGCTCCTTTTCCGCTGCCGCCCGCCTGGCCGGGATCAAGCAGTCCGCCGTCAGCCAGCAGATCGCCGCCCTTGAGGAAGAGCTCGGTGTGGTATTGCTGCATCGTACAACGCGCAGGATGAAGCTCACCGCGCAGGGTGAACGTTACCGGCGGGATATGCAGCTTGTGCTGGAGGCCATGCAGGAAGCGGAGCGACGCCTGAACCCGGTTGAGCATCAATATCAGGGAGCCGTACATGTGCAGTTGCCGAGCGGCCTGGGCCAGATCGTGTTGCCGCGCCTGCTGACACTACAGCGCATGAATCCCGAATTACACCTGCAGATTTCGCTTGATGACCGCATCGCCGATCTGGTCACCGAAGGGGTGGATGTGGCGCTACGACTGAGCGCAGAGCCTCCGCAAACCCACGCGGCACGCGTACTGGCACGCATTGAAACGCCGCTCTTTGCTGCCCCGTCATTCCCGCCGGTAGAGTCCGTGTACGCGCTGGCGACGCTTCCCCACGTGCGATTCAGCGGCATCCCGCTGGACGCTCCCTTACGCCTGGTCTCTGACGACGAAACGATTGATATTGCAGTGAATACCGTTTTCCGGGCCAATACCAGCGACGCCCTGTTACAGGCGCTGGAGGCAGGCATGGGTATTGGCGGTATGCAACTACCACTCGCGGCACGGGCGTTGCAAACCGGTACGCTGGTGCCGGTACTCCCCGCGTGGCGGTTACCCGACCGCTTTCTCTATGCGGTTTACCCGGACGCTCGCTTTATTCCACACAGGGTCAGAAGCGTTGTCGGGGTCATAGAACAGCTACTGCCTGAAATAATTAAGAAAAATTAAACATTCCTGGATGCATACTCGCCAGCGCGCCTTGTTGAACTAAAATTTTTCGACTTTCAACGAGTTCCGGAAAATTCCCCTCCCGTCTCTTGATCGTTCTGGTTAATCATGAATACTGTATATAAACACAGTAATATGAGTTAACCATTATGCAGTTGATCTCTCCTTTGGGGCCTGATGCCACGCTATTGCTTCCGTTGTTTATGGAGCGGGTGCCCTGTGGCTTCCCCAGCCCGGCTCAGGATTATGTCGAGGACAGCCTTGACCTGAACAAGCTGGTGATCAAACACCCCAGCGCGACCTATTTTGTCAGGGTGAGCGGTGATTCGATGATTGGCGCAGGGATCAGCCATGGCGACCTGCTGGTGGTTGACCGTTCGTTAACCGCCGTTCATGGCGATATTGTGATTGCGGCGGTCGCGGGCGAATTTACCGTGAAGGAGCTGCAAACGCATCCGCGTCTTCAGCTCATCCCCCATAATCCTGACTACGCGCCGGTCGTTTTTGCCGCGGAAGACGAGCTGGAGATCTTCGGCGTTGTGACGTTTACCCTGAAAGCTAACCGCCATGTTCGCGCTCGTTGACGTAAACAGTTTTTACACCTCCTGCGAGACGGCGTTTCGGCCCGACCTTAAGGGGAAACCCGTGGTGGTCGTTTCAAACAACGACGGATGTATCATTTCCCGTTCAGCAGAAGCAAAAGCATTGGGGATCGGCATGGCCGGTCCCTACTTCAAGCTGAAGGATGAGCTGAGACGCCAGAAGGTACACGTCTTTAGCTCCAATTATGCGCTGTATGCAGATATGAGCCGCCGGGTGATGACTATTCTCGAAGAGATGGCCCCGAGAGTGGAGATCTACTCGATTGATGAAGCCTTTCTGGATCTGACGGGCATCAGCCACTGCATGAGTCTGGAGGCGTTCGGGCAGGAAATCCGCCAGCGCCTGTACAAAGAGACCGGACTGCTGGTCGGGGTGGGCATTGCGCCCACCAAAACCTTAGCCAAGCTGGCTAACCATGCCGCCAAAACCTGGAAGAAAACCAATGGCGTGGTGGATTTATCGAATATCGATCGTCAGCGTAAACTGCTGTCACTGGTACCGGTCAGCGAAGTGTGGGGCGTCGGGCGCAGGATCAGCAAAAAACTGAATCTGATGGGGATCGAGTCTGCCCTGCATCTGGCGGAATGTTCAAGCTGGGTGATCCGTAAACACTTCAATGTCGTGCTGGAAAGAACTGCCCGCGAGTTACGCGGTGAACCGTGTCTGGCGCTGGAAGAGTTTTCGCCAACAAAGCAACAAATCATCTGCAGCCGCTCCTTCGGCAGCCGTATCACCCGGTATGACGATATGCACCAGGCGATCTGCGCCTATGCGGAACGCGCCGCCGAGAAGCTGCGCGAAGAGAAACAGTTTTGCTGCTATATCAGCGTGTTTATTCGCACCAGCCCGCATGCAGAGGATGAGGTTTTTTATGGTAACCAGGCCTCCGGCAAGCTGACGATCCCCACCAACGATACGCGGGATATTATCAGGGTAGCTATCGAGTCATTGAACCGAATCTGGAAAGAGGGGCATCGCTATATGAAAGCAGGCGTCATGCTCAGTGACTTTTTCAGTCAGGGCGTGGCGCAACTTAGCCTGTTCGATGAACACCCGCCGCGGCCAGACAGCACAGCCCTGATGCAGGTTATCGACCGCCTTAACCGTTCAGGCCGGGGGTCTGTGTGGTTTGCGGGCCAGGGGGCGGTGAAATCCTGGGCGATGAAGCGGGATATGCTGTCGCCCTGCTACACCACGCGCTATTCCGATTTGCCAGTCGTTAAATAACAAAGCCCGGATCCCTTCGGGCTTTTTTATGCGTGATTACACCAGCGCATTCAGCGTAGCCAGTGCGTCAGGCGGTAACACCAGATCCCCTGCCGCGAGGTTTTGCCGCAGATGCGCCACGGAAGAGGTTCCCGGGATCAGCAGAATGTTTGGAGAACGTTGCAGCAGCCAGGCCAGCGCAACCTGCATCGGTGTCGCCCCCAGGTCGTCCGCCACCGCCTGCAGCCCGGAAGATTGCAGCGGCGTAAAACCGCCCAGCGGGAAGAATGGCACATAGGCAATCCCCTGCTGCGCAAGCGAATCCACCAGCGCATCGTCACTCCGGTTCACGATGTTGTACATGTTTTGCACACACACCACGGGTACCATCTTCTGCGCCTCGGCAACCTGCGTGGCCGTGACATTGCTCAGACCAATATGTCGCACCAGCCCTTGCTGCTGTAGCTCGGCCAGAGTGGACAGCGGTTCAGCGATCGAGCCTTCCGCCGGTCCGTGTGTGCTAAACATAATCCGCAGGTTAACCACGTCCAGCACATCCAGCTGCAGATTACGCAGGTTGTCATGCACCGCCCGGGTCAGCTCCTGTGCGGAAAAGGCCGGCAGCCAGGCACCTTTATCGTCGCGACGCGCACCGATTTTGGTGACGAGGGTCAGATCGTCCCGGTACGGATGCAGCGCCTCACGGATCAGCTGGTTAGTCACATGCGGACCATAAAAATCGCTGGTATCGATATGATTCACGCCCGCCGCCACGGCTTCCCGGAGCACCTCCAGCGCGGCATTTTTGTCCTTCGGTGGGCCAAAAACGCCCGGCCCGGCCAGCTGCATCGCGCCGTAACCCAGTCGTTTTACCGTTCGCGTCCCGAGCGCGAATGTCCCGCTTTTATCAATGCTGCTCATGTTCACCTTCCTCATCTAAATGATCCGGATTTACAACAGGTTCCTGTCGGGAACCCTTAGTTAAGCGCGAGTTAAATTAAAGTTTAAATTCCCTACGACGATAGTATTTGTGTACCCCTGCACTTTCTTACGGACGACCGCTATGCTGAAAAATCTGCACGTGATTACCGGAATTATCTTTGCTCTCACCATATTCTGCCTGCTGCAAGTTGTCACGGGAGGGTTGTTCTACTCTGCCGTCAGCAACGATCGCCATAACTTCCAGAACTCCGGGGTGCTTAATGCCCAGCAGGAGAGCCTGAGCGACAGCGTTAACACCCTTATCAAAACGCGCGTCACCGTGACGCGAGTGGCGATCCGCTACCTGAAAAATCAGCGCGATCCGGCGTCCCTGGAGGCGATCAACAAACTGCTTGGCACCGCGGGCGACTCTCTGGCTAAAGCTGAAGCCTATAACAAACAGTGGCAGGCCCTGCCGCAGGTTAACGGCCAGAATGCGGCGCTAACCGACGAGATGCTGAAATCCTGGAACCAGATGCATGAAGTGATGCGTCTGTCGATTGAGTATCTGCGTGCCGACAACTACCAGGCCTATGGCGATCTGGATGCGCAGCAGGCGCAGGACGCTATGGAAGCGGTCTATAACCGCTGGCGTGCCGAGAACAATACCCTGCTGAAAGCCGCTACCGAAGAGAACCAGAGCAGCTTTACCCAGATGCAGTGGACGCTGGCGGCAATTTTCCTGGCCGTTATCGCCGTGCTGGTGGTGATCTGGCAGGGTTTACAGCACCTGCTGTTAAAACCGCTGAAAACCATTATGAACCATATTCGCACCATTGCGGCAGGCGATCTGACGCAGGATATCACCCTCTCTGGCCGCAATGAGATGGGCCAGCTGGCGGCCGGTCTGCATGAGATGCAACAATCTCTGGTCACCACGGTCAGCGCCGTACGCGGTAGTACCGACTCCATCTACACCGGCGCAGGCGAAATTGCTGCCGGAAGTAACGATCTTTCCGCCCGTACGGAAGAACAGGCCGCCTCGCTGGAAGAGACCGCTGCCAGCATGGAAGAGCTGACCGCAACGGTGAAACAGAACTCCGACAACGCCCGTCAGGCGACCCTGCTGGCGAAGAACGCGTCTGAAACAGCGGCGCGCGGCGGTCATGTGGTGGATAACGTTGTCCGCACAATGACGGAAATTGCCGACAGTTCGCAGCAAATCGCCCACATCACCGGCGTGATTGACAGCATTGCCTTCCAGACCAACATTCTGGCGCTGAACGCCGCGGTAGAAGCCGCACGCGCCGGGGAACAAGGTCGTGGCTTTGCGGTAGTTGCCGGGGAAGTGCGTACTCTCGCGAGCCGCAGCGCGCAGGCGGCAAAAGAGATCAAGGGCCTTATCGAGAACTCTGTCAGCCGCGTGAATACCGGCTCTGAACAGGTTAGCGAAGCCGGTGCAACGATGAAAGAAATTGTGGCGGCAGTGACCCGTGTGACCGATATTATGGGCGAGATTTCGTCTGCGTCTGATGAGCAGAGCCGCGGTATTGAACAGGTGAGTCTGGCCGTTTCGCAGATGGACAGCGTCACCCAGCAAAACGCCGCGCTGGTACAGCAGTCCGCCACGGCGGCAGCGGCGCTGGAAGATCAGTCCGAACAGCTGCGCCAGGCGGTGGCGGCGTTTCGTCTGAGCGGCAAACAACAGGCCGCTGCCCCCCGCCCAACAAATGTGAAAACACCGCAGCTGTTGCGCCCGGCCACGGCAAGCACCGCCACCGACAGCAACTGGGAAACGTTCTGAGTGCTGTGCGGGCGAGAATATCGCCCGCCACGGCCCGTTAACGGCTGCGCTTGGCGTGCCGTTCCCAGTTCTCCTGTTTCGCGTCGTCGGATTTTCGCAGTGAAACATAACAGGCCCCGCTGCCGCCGTGATGCGGTAGCGCCACGCAGAAGGCCTGCACTTCCTCAAACTCGGTTAACCAGCGCGCCAGATAGCTACGCACCACGTTGGGATGAGCATTCTGTTCGCGCCCTTTTCCATGAATGATAATTAAATTACGTAATCCGTCGCGTCCGGCCTGGCGAATAAAGGCGTACAGCATCTGGCGACAACGCTCGGCGGGCTGACGTAACAGGTTCAGGCTGGCCTGGCGGGAGTATTTCCCCGAACGCAGCTTATCCATTACGCCCTGTTGTACCCCTTCACGCTGGAACGCCAGCGGCTCATCCAGGGGCAGAAGTTCCAGAAAACCCAGGGTCAGGAAGTTATCCAGCTGCTCGGCATCAATCTCCTGGCGCGCCCGCGTATTGCGGCTCGGCTGCCAGTGAATATCTGCGCAGCGCTTCAGGGGCTGGACATCCTCCATGGCGTCAAGAAACAGTGATTTGTCGTCAGGGTTCATGGAAATCCTCCGGCTACATCTGAGTCTGTACTATACCTTCGCGGGGAACAGGCCTCAACAACCGCTATCCCGCTGAGGGTGGGCCTGATATTAACCTGATGAAAAGCGATAACAATGTCCGCATAAATTTAATTGCCACTTAACTTAAGTTTCAGCAAAAATAAAACAATCGATTTGCGTTAAAATTTCATGAAATCAATCACTCAACCGCCTTTCATTTTGAGAGAAAGCTGTTATAACTACATTAACCTGCCCCATGGATATAACATCCAGGATCTGCGAAAGGACGCACTGCTGTGTGTACTGTAGGGTCTGTCTGATGTCGGACAGACTCTGTTTTTTTATAAATGATTTTTCATTCCGCGGTTATTTTCCGCGCCTCTCGTCTGAATTGCGTAATTAACGATTCGGTAAGCGGAGTCTGACGGGAATCCCGGCGCTGAATTAAATAATAAGCCGCTTTTGGAAGTGATTCGACAACCGGCAGCATGACCAGACGCCCCGCCAACAGTGGGTCACAGCCCAACTCCTGCGGCAATATGCTTAAAAAATCGCTTTGTGCGACAAGGCTAATACACGACGAAAATGTTTCGCAGACCACGCCGATACGGGGTATTTGCGAGCGGTGGCTAAATACATCCTCTAACTGCTTATAATAACTTCCCCGCGGGGTGGGCATGGTCCAGTTATAATGCAGCAGATCGTTAATGGAGGTTGCTCCCGTCGCCGGATGCCCCTCCCGACAAAATACAGCAAACGGTTTTTCTAATAGCTTTTCAAACGTAAATTCATGATCGTAAGGCCCCTGATAATAGGTATTGATGGTGAAATCCAGTTCGCCCTGGCGTAATTCATTGATCATCGATACCAGTTGCCCTTCCATAATCCGCACCTTGACCTGCGGATGCTGAGCATGAAAGCGGGTGATCACCGCGGGCATCAGGCTTCGCGAAATACTCGCCCCCATACCGATATTGATCTGCCCGGCCAGCTCGCCCTGCCGCTGACGAATGTCATCCTGCGCCGCGCGCAGCTCTTCCAGAATCAGCCTGGCGCGCTGATAGAAGCCTTCACCACACTCGGTTAACGCCACGCCTTTACTGCGGCGTACAAAGAGCTGCGCCGCCATACCCTCTTCCAGCTCTTTGATCGATTTGGTCAACGCCGGTTGCGACAGATTCAACGTCCTGCTGGCGCCGCGAATGCTGCCCTGACGCGCCACTTCAACGAACGCCCGAATTTGATGAAATTTAATCTGAAATGACATAGCCCGACCGATAACCGTTGTTTATCAGAGTAAAGAAACTGTCATCTACTTTAATGGAAACGGATGTGCGAGGGTAATTCCTGAACGGTTAAAACTGTGAAAAATCGGTTAGTGATAAGTAAAAACTATCACAGCGTGAAGCAGTTCACATATTTTAATGATGACAGGAACAGATATGGACTCACTGGCGCAGTACATCCAGACCTTAGCCCCGCAACTGAGCGCATGGCGTCGCGATTTTCACCATTTTGCCGAATCCGGCTGGGTGGAATTTCGGACTGCCGCGAAGGTCGCGGAAATCCTGGACCACCTGGGGTATGACCTGGCGATGGGCCGCGACGTGGTGGATGCCGAAAGTCGTATGGGGTTGCCGGATAACGCCACCCTGACGCGAGAATTTGCCCGCGCCCGGGCGCAGGGCGCACCCGAAAAATGGCTCGCACCGTTTGAAGGCGGCTTCACCGGCCTGGTTGCCACACTGAATACCGGCCGTCCTGGCCCGACGCTGGCGTTTCGCGTGGACATGGACGCCCTCGACCTGGGTGAAGCGCTTGACGACAGCCATCGCCCATTCCGCGACGGCTTTGCCTCCTGCAATCCGGGCATGATGCACGCCTGTGCGCACGACGGCCACACCACGATTGGCCTTGGGCTGGCGCACGTGCTCATGCGCAGCAAAGCGCAGCTGAACGGCACCATCAAACTGATCTTCCAGCCAGCGGAAGAAGGCACACGCGGCGCACGCGCCATGGTGGCCGCCGGGGCACTGGACGGGGTGGACTATTTCACCGCCATTCACATTGGTACCGGGGTGCCTGCCGGGACGGTGATCTGCGGCAGCGATAACTTTATGGCGACGACCAAATTCGACGTGACGTTTACCGGCGTCGCCGCACACGCGGGCGGTAAACCGGAAGAAGGCCGTAACGCCCTGCTCGCCGCCGCACAGGCCGCGCTCGCGCTGCACAGCATTGCGCCACACAGCGGAGGGGCTTCCCGGGTGAACGTAGGGGTGATGCAGGCCGGCAGCGGGCGCAACGTGGTGCCCGCCCATGCCCTGCTCAAGGTCGAAACCCGCGGCGAGAGCGAGGCGATCAATCAGTATGTGTTCGAACGCGCACAATCCGTCATTACCGGTGCCGCCGCGCTGTACGGCGTGACGGCTGAGATGCGTCTGATGGGGGCTGCCACCGCCAGCGCTCCGACACCTGCCTGGGTGGATTATCTGCGCCAGCAGGCAAGCCAGGTGCCCGGTGTGGAACAGGCCATTGATAAGGTCAAAGCCCCGGCCGGCTCCGAAGACGCCACGCTGATGATGGCTCGCGTGCAGGAAAACGGCGGCATGGCCTCCTACATGGTGTTTGGCACCGATTTGAGCGCCGGACATCACAATGAAAAATTCGACTTTGATGAGCGCGTCATGACCGTCGCTATCGAAACGCTGGCGCGCACTGCGCTGAATTTCCCCTGGACGCGAGGTGTGTAATGCAGGAGAACTACGCTTTTATTGCCGATGCAATCGACACGCGATGTCGGACGTTCACCGACATTGCCGACGAAATCTGGGATCATCCGGAAACCCGCTTTGAAGAGTTCTGGTCCGCAGAGCGGCTGGCCAGCGCGCTGGAAGCGGAAGGCTTCACCCTGACCCGTGAGGCTGGCGGCATTCCGAATGCCTTTATCGCCAGCTTCGGCAGCGGTACCCCGGTAATTGCCCTGCTCGGCGAATATGACGCGCTGGCCGGATTAAGCCAGCAGGCACACTGCGCGACGGCACACGCCACCACGCCCGGTGCTAACGGCCACGGCTGCGGGCATAACCTGCTCGGCACCGCGGCGTTTGCAGGTGCCGTTGCGGTGAAAAGCTGGCTGGAGCAGCACGGCGGGAGTGGAACCGTGCGTTTTTACGGTTGTCCCGGCGAAGAAGGCGGTTCCGGTAAAACGTTTATGGTCCGTGAGGGCTTGTTTGACGACGTTGACGCCGCGGTCACCTGGCACCCGGAAGCGTTTGCCGGCATGTTTAACGTCAGTACGCTGGCCAATATCCAGGCCGCCTGGCGCTTTAAGGGCGTGTCGGCGCACGCGGCAAACTCGCCGCATCTGGGGCGCAGCGCGCTGGATGCGGTGACGCTGATGACCACCGGCACCAACTTCCTCAACGAACATATCATCGAGAAAGCACGCGTCCATTACGCCATAACCGATACCGGCGGCATCTCCCCCAACGTGGTGCAGGCGCAGGCCGAAGTGCTGTACCTGATCCGCGCCCCGGAGATGGCCGACGCGCAGCAAATCTACGCGCGCATTGAGAAGATTGCTCAGGGTGCGGCGTTGATGACCGAGACCTCCGTTGAGTGTCGCTTTGATAAAGCCTGCTCCAGCTACCTGCCAAACCGCACGCTGGAAGCAGCGATGTATCGCGCCCTGCAGCATTACGGTACGCCAGCCTGGACGGAGGAAGAACGCGCCTTTGCCCGGGAGATCCGCACCACCCTGACGCCAAACGATCTGCAAAACAGCCTGAAGAATATTGCCGCAACCGGGGGTGATGAAGGTAAAGCCTTTGCCCGCCGCCACCAGGAGACCCTGCTGGTGGACGAGGTCGCGCCTTACGCCATCACCGACAACGTGCTGGCAGGCTCAACGGACGTGGGTGATGTGAGCTGGAAGATGCCCGTCGCCCAGTGTTTCAGCCCCTGCTTTACCGTCGGCACACCGCTGCACACCTGGCAACTGGTGGCGCAGGGGCGAACGTCCATTGCCCATAAAGGCATGCTGCTGGCCGGAAAAGTGATGGGCGCCACCGCGCTGAATCTGCTACAGGATGCAGCGCTGCTGAAAAAATGCCGTGAAGAGTTTGAACAACAAGTACAAGAAAAACCGTACGTGTGTCCGATCCCACAGGGCGTGACACCCTCACCTTTAAAATAAAAAAACACAACACAACAACACAACAGTCCCGAGGAACGCCCATGAGTATGTCATCCATACCTTCGCATTCCCCATCCGGTAAGCTCTATGGCTGGGTTGAAAGGATCGGTAATAAAGTGCCACATCCTTTCCTGCTTTTTATCTGGTTGATCGTGGTTTTGATGGTGGCGACAGCCGTGCTGTCCGCCTTAGGGGTGAGCGTGCGCAGCCCGGCCGATGGCAGCATGGTAAGCGTAAAGAACCTGCTGAGCATTGAAGGGTTGCACTGGTTTTTACCGAATGTGATTAAAAACTTCAGCGGTTTTGCGCCGCTGGGCGCCATTCTGGCGCTGGTGCTGGGGGCCGGTCTGGCTGAGCGTGTTGGCCTGCTCCCCGCGCTGATGGTGAAAATGGCCTCTCACGTCAGCGCACGCTACGCCAGCTATATGGTGCTGTTTATCGCGTTTTTCAGCCACATCTCTTCCGATGCCGCGCTGGTGATCATGCCGCCGATGGGGGCACTGATCTTCCTCGCCGTCGGGCGTCACCCCGTGGCGGGTCTGCTGTCGGCCATTGCCGGTGTAGGATGCGGTTTCACTGCCAATCTGCTGATTGTCACCACCGATGTCCTGCTTTCGGGTATTAGCACTGAGGCGGCGAAAACAATCGATGCGGCCATGCACGTCAGCGTGATCGACAACTGGTACTTTATGGCCAGTTCGGTGATCGTCCTGACGCTTGTTGGCGGGCTGATTACCGATAAGCTCATCGAGCCGCGGTTAGGGAAATGGGAAGGCCGTAGTGACGAAAAGCTGGAAACGCTGAGCAAAGAGCAACGCGTTGGCCTGCGCGTCGCCGGGGTAGTCTCGCTGGTATTTATCGCGATGGTGGCGCTGATGGTGGTGCCAGAGAACGGTATCCTGCGCGACCCGGTGAAACATACCGTCCTGCCCTCGCCGTTTATTCAGGGCATTGTGCCGCTGATCATTCTGTTTTTCTTTGTCGTGTCGCTCGCGTATGGCATCGCCACCGGCAAAATCCGCCGCCAGGCCGATCTGCCACAGTTGATGATTGAGCCGATGAAGGAGATGGCGGGCTTTATCGTGATGGTCTTCCCGCTAGCCCAGTTTGTCGCCATGTTTAACTGGAGCAACATGGGCAAATTTATGGCCGTTGGCCTGACCGATGCGCTGGAAGCCGCCGGCTTAAGCGGCGTCCCGGCATTTGTCGGTCTGGCGCTGTTGTCGTCACTGCTGTGTATGTTTATCGCCAGCGGATCCGCCATCTGGTCGATTCTGGCGCCCATCTTCGTACCGATGTTTATGATGCTGGGTTTCCATCCGGCCTTTGCGCAGATACTGTTCCGTATCGCCGACTCCTCGGTGATCCCGCTGGCGCCGGTTTCGCCGTTTGTGCCGCTGTTTTTGGGCTTCCTGCAGCGCTATAAACCGGAGGCGAAGCTGGGTACCTACTATTCGCTGGTTTTACCCTATCCGCTTATCTTTTTAGGGGTATGGCTGGTGATGTTGGTGGCGTGGTATCTTGTCGGCCTGCCGATTGGACCGGGGATCTACCCGAGGCTGAATTAAAGGAACGACGATGCTGAGATTACTCGAAGATAAAATTGCAACGCCGCTTGGGCCATTGTGGGTTATCGCGGACGAGCAGTTCCAACTGCGCGCCGTGGAATGGGAAGAGCACAGCAACCGTATGGAAGAGCTGCTCAACATCCATTACCGCGCCCAGGGGTTTGAGCGAATCAGCGCCAACAACCCGGGTGGACTGAGCGACAAGCTGGCGGCGTACTTCGAGGGCGATCTCAGCATCATCAATGACCTGCCGACTGCCACGGCCGGTACGCCATTCCAGCGCGAAGTCTGGCAGGCGCTACGCGATATTCCGTGTGGCCAGGTCATGCACTACGGTCAGCTCGCAGAGCAGTTAGGCCGCGCGGGCGCGGCGCGAGCGGTGGGTGCCGCGAACGGTTCTAATCCTGTCAGTATCGTGGTGCCCTGCCATCGTGTGATCGGCCGCAACGGCACCATGACCGGCTATGCCGGTGGCGTACAGCGCAAGGAGTGGTTACTGCGGCACGAGGGGTATCTCTTGCTGTAATTCCCAGGCTTTTTGTGCTTAATTTTCTTCCGGTTAGGCTAAAAATCCATAATCAAGCTGTGGAATTTCAAGAAGATGGCAACACGTTGCCGTCTCTTGTCCTTATTGATGGTTTGCCAGGCTTACGTACTTACCAAAAAGATGTTAAAATTGACCAATATCAATTAAGGCTTGAGCAAACCTATGATCCCGGAAAAGCGAATTATACGACGCATTCAGTCTGGCGGTTGTGCTATCCATTGCCAGGATTGCAGCATCAGCCAGCTCTGTATCCCGTTTACCCTGAATGAGCATGAACTTGATCAGCTTGATAATATCATCGAGCGCAAAAAGCCTATTCAGAAAGGGCAGACGCTGTTTAAAGCCGGAGACGAACTGAAATCGCTCTATGCTATCCGTTCTGGCACCATCAAAAGCTACACCATCACCGAACAGGGTGATGAGCAGATCACCGGCTTCCATCTGGCGGGTGACCTGGTCGGCTTTGACGCCATCGGGACGGGCCATCACCCGAGCTTTGCTCAGGCGCTGGAAACCTCAATGGTCTGCGAAATCCCGTTTGAAACGCTGGACGATCTGTCAGGCAAAATGCCGAACCTGCGTCAGCAGATGATGCGTCTGATGAGCGGTGAGATCAAAGGCGATCAGGATATGATCCTGCTGCTGTCCAAAAAGAACGCCGAAGAGCGCCTGGCCGCGTTTATCTACAACCTCTCCCGCCGCTTCGCAGAGCGTGGTTTCTCTCCGCGTGAGTTCCGTCTCACCATGACCCGTGGCGATATTGGTAACTACCTGGGCCTGACCGTGGAAACCATCAGCCGTCTGCTGGGGCGTTTCCAGAAAAGCGGCATGCTGGCCGTTAAAGGTAAATACATCACCATCGAAAACGGTGAAGCGCTGGCTGTTCTTGCCGGCCATGCCCGCAACGTGGCATAAAGCCCACGAATGATTGATGCCAGGCCGATAAATTTTTATGATTTATTGGTCTGGCAGGTAAGCACACCACTTCCCGCCCCTGCGACAGACATCTCCCGCTGCTGAAAGGTTCTCGTTGAGGTTAAATTGAGAGAAAGTTTATTTTTCGTTTCAGTTGTTATTGCCTCCGTGACCTTCATTTTCATCTGGATCATGCTTGTCGGCCCGATGAAGGGAGAGGAAAAAACCTACGTACAGGACTCGACCACGTTTGCCATCGTGGTGATGGTGCTGCTGTTGATCGCGTTTATCGCGGTGACCACGACGGTGCTGTTCTTCTGATAAATTTTCATGAATTATTGATCTGGCAAAACCCCACCTCTGTTTCATTCAGGATATATAGGTTACTCTTTTAATTACAGACTGTGGTGACAGTAGTAAGGAGACCTGTATGGCAAAGTATCAAAACATGCTGGTAGCTATCGATCCTAATCAGGACGATCAGCCGGCATTACGACGTGCTGTGTATTTACATCAACGGATTGGTGGCAAAATCAAAGCGTTTTTGCCGATCTATGACTTCTCGTATGAGATGACCACCCTTCTGTCGCCTGACGAGCGTACCGCTATGCGTCAGGGAGTGATCAGCCAACGTACCGCGTGGATCCGCGAACAGGCCAAGTACTACCTGGAAGCGGGTATTCCTATCGATATAAAAGTGGTCTGGCATAACCGCCCCTTCGAAGCGATCATCCAGGAGGTGGTCGCCGGTGGGCACGATCTGCTGCTGAAAATGGCGCACCAGCACGACAAGCTGGAATCGGTGATCTTCACGCCCACAGACTGGCACTTGCTGCGTAAATGCCCGTGTCCGGTCTGGATGGTGAAAGATCAGCCGTGGCCTGAAGGCGGTAAAGCCGTCGTGGCAGTAAACCTGGCAAGCGAAGAGGATTATCACAATTCGCTGAATGAAAAGCTGGTCAAAGAGACGCTGCTGCTTGCTGAGCAGGTTAACCACACTGAGGTGCATCTGGTCGGTGCTTACCCGGTTACCCCCATCAATATTGCCATCGAACTGCCAGAATTCGACCCAAGCGTGTACAACGACGCTATCCGTGGTCAGCACCTGCTGGCCATGAAAGCGCTGCGCCAGAAGTTCAGCATCGATGAGAACATGACACATGTCGAGAAAGGGTTACCTGAAGAGGTGATCCCGGATTTAGCAGAACATCTGCAGGCAGGGATTGTGGTGCTGGGCACTATCGGCCGGACCGGTATTTCTGCCGCGTTCCTGGGCAATACTGCCGAACAGGTGATCGATCATCTGCGCTGCGACCTGCTGGTCATCAAGCCGGATGAGTATCAGACACCGGTTGAGCTGGATGACCCGGAAGACGATTAACCCGTAAGATGAAAAAAACCGTCGGAGAACCGGCGGTTTTTTTTTGCCGGATGGCGGCGTCGCCTTGCCCGGCCTACGGGTTGGGTAGGCCCGGTAAGCTTGCGCCTCCGGGCTTTACACCCTCAGAGTGATTTCAGAATCGCATCCACGCTGGCTTTAGCATCGCCAAACAGCATGTGGGTGTTCTCTTTGAAGAACAGCGGGTTCTGAACCCCGGCATAGCCGGTGTTCATGGAGCGTTTGAAGACAATAACGTTCTGCGCCTTCCACACTTCCAGAACCGGCATCCCGGCGATTGGACTACGTGGGTCATCCTGTGCCGCCGGGTTAACGGTGTCGTTAGCCCCGATAACCAGGACGGTGTCGGTGTCGGCGAAATCATCGTTGATCTCGTCCATCTCCAGCACGATGTCGTAAGGTACTTTCGCTTCCGCCAGCAGCACGTTCATGTGGCCTGGCAGACGCCCTGCTACCGGGTGAATACCAAAGCGCACCTTGATGCCGCGCGCGCGCAGCTTCTCGGTGATTTCAGCAACCGGATACTGCGCCTGCGCCACCGCCATGCCATAGCCTGGGGTGATAATGACCGAATGCGAGTTTTTCAGCATCTCAGCCGTATCTTCTGCGCTGATCTCACGGTGCTCACCCACTTCTTCGTCAGAACCGGTCGAGGAACCGTCAGAGCCAAAACCGCCGGCGATAACGCTGATGAACGAACGGTTCATCGCCTTACACATGATGTAGGACAGGATCGCACCGGAAGAGCCCACCAGCGCACCGGTGACGATCAACAGGTCATTGCTCAGCATAAAACCAGCCGCCGCGGCTGCCCAACCGGAGTAGGAGTTGAGCATTGACACAACAACAGGCATATCTGCCCCACCTATGGACGCCACCAGGTGCCAGCCGAACGCCAGGGCAATGATGGTCATCACCAGTAACGCCAGTACCTGCAGACCGACGCTTTCGGTACGCACGAAGACCACCAGCAGCACAAACGACACCACCAGCGCCGCCAGATTCAGCTTATGACGATTAGGCAGCATCAGCGGCTTGGAGGAGATCTTCCCGCGCAGCTTGCCGAACGCCACAATTGAGCCAGTGAAGGTCACCGCACCGATGAAGATACCCAGGAACACTTCGGTCAGGTGAATGTTGACCAGAATCGGCTCCATACCTGATTCGTGGTACAGATAGCTGTTGAAGCCCACGAGCACCGCCGCCAGACCCACGAAGCTGTGCAGGATCGCCACCAGCTCCGGCATCTCGGTCATCTCAACGCGTTTTGCCAGACGAATACCAATCGCCCCACCGATGATCATCGCCACCAGAATCCAGGCAACGTTGCCGGTATCGGGTCCGAAGATGGTGGCAATCAGCGCAATCGCCATCCCGGCGATACCAAAGTTATTACCCTGCTGAGACGTTTCGTGTTTGGAAAGTCCCGCCAGACTGAAAATAAACAGGATTGCAGCAACAATGTATGCGGCTGTCACTAATCCTCCAGACATATGCTACCCCTTAGCCTTTACGAAACATTTTCAGCATGCGCTGAGTCACGGTGAAACCACCGAAAATATTGATACTGGCGATCAGTACCGCGACAAAGCTCAGGAAGCTAATCCAGCCGCCGTGGCCAATCTGCAGTAACGCCCCGACCACGATAATCCCGGAGATGGCGTTGGTGACCGACATCAATGGCGTATGCAGCGCATGGGAGACGTTCCATACCACGTAGTAACCCACCACGCAGGAGAGCGCGAAGACGGTAAAGTGGCCGAGGAACTCTTTTGGCGCGACATCGGCCAGCCAGCCAAACAGAATAATCGCCAGCGCCATGAGCGCGTATTTACGCCACGGGGAAGCCGGTTTAGCAGGCTCTGTTGGCTCTGGCGCTGCTTTCGGTGCAGCCTGAGGCTGGGCGGAAACCTGAATCGGCGGCGCAGGCCAGGTGATTTCACCTTCGCGGACTACGGTAACGCCGCGCACAACCACATCGTCAAAATCAACGGTGATATTGCCGTCTTTCTCTTTGCAGAGCAGTTTCAGCAGGTTAACGAGGTTAGTGCCGTACAGCTGAGAAGACTGCGTTGGCAGGCGACCTGGCAGGTCGGTGTAGCCGATCACCTTCACACCGTTGGCAGTGGTGGAAATATGATTCGGCACGGTATATTCACAGTTGCCGCCGTTTTGCGCCGCCAGATCGACAATCACGCTGCCCGGCTTCATGGAGTCGACCATCTCACGGGTGATCAGCTTCGGTGCCGGTTTACCCGGGATCAGCGCGGTAGTAACAATAATGTCCACCTCTTTAGCCTGAGCGGCAAAGAGTGCCATTTCCGCTTTGATAAAGGCTTCGGACATGACCTTCGCATAACCATCACCGCTGCCCGCTTCTTCCTTGAAGTCCAGTTCAAGGAACTCGGCGCCCATACTTTGAACCTGCTCCTTCACTTCCGGACGGGTGTCAAACGCGCGCACGATAGCGCCCAGGCTGTTTGCCGCACCGATCGCCGCAAGGCCGGCCACGCCTGCACCAATCACCATCACTTTCGCCGGTGGCACTTTACCTGCCGCGGTGATCTGACCGGTAAAGAAACGACCGAATTCATGGGCGGCTTCAACGATTGCACGGTAACCCGCGATATTCGCCATTGAACTCAGTGCATCCAGAGACTGCGCACGCGAAATACGCGGCACGGAGTCCATCGCCATTACCGTCACGCCACGCGCTGCCAGCTTCTCCATCAGCTCTGGGTTTTGCGCAGGCCAGATGAAGCTCACCAGTGTGGTGCCAGGGTTGAGCAGTTCAATCTCACTCTCTTCCGGCGCATTCACCTTCAAAATAACAGGTGACTGCCAGACTTCAGCACCGTCCACCACGTCCGCGCCAGCCTGAATAAAGGCCTCGTCATCGAAACTCGCCAGTTTGCCCGCGCCGCTTTCAATGGCGACGGTAAAACCCAGTTTAAGCAGTTGCTCCACCGTTTTTGGTGTTGCCGCTACGCGGGTTTCATTGGCAAACCGTTCTTTTGGTACCCCAATACGCATAGTTTTCCCTTCCATCGGTTTTTGATGATGGTTTGTCGATAAATGCCCGAGGTTGTATCAATTTTCGCCATTGTGAGAGCGGCAGAAGATGATTAACCCCGGAAAATAAAACAGTAACAAACTTTCTATAACCTACTGAAAATAGCGCCCGCGATCTACCGCCCGAAAACACTATTTCTTACTTTATCTGTGAAAAATAAGTGATCCGCGTCGCTGACAGAGATATTTACCTTAAATTCATTGTCAGGACCGATAATTCGCGCAAGCGAAGCGGTAAAAACATGATATAGCGCCATAAGAGATCAACTTATTAACATTAAATTAACTTGTAAAAGTCATAAGCTTTATCACTTTTGCTTGTCAAACGCCTGTTTTTTCAACATATCACTAAATGTTATCGAATCAGATCATCCTGTGAGCACAGGCTGTGAAAAATGGCGCAGACAGCGACAGGTTTTAAATGCCATAATCGGGACCGTCTCAAATTAACAACAATACCAGTACATGGTTTGCGCAAGGCGAAGGATTATTTTTATGAAGCTTAAGAACACACTCCTGGCGTCCGCACTTCTTTCCGCGACCGCCCTGTCTGCGAATGCCGCGACAGAGTTAACGCCGGAGCAAGCGGCAGCGTTAAAACCTTTTGACCAGACGGTCATTGTGGGTCGTTACAACTCTATTGGCGATGCTGTTACCGCCGCATCAAAAGCCGCTGATAAAAACGGCGCAGCGTCGTTTTACGTGCTTGACCAGTCCGATCAAGGCAATAGCGGCAACCAGCGCGTGACCATTGCGCTGTACAAAGAGAATGCGCCAAAAGCTGACGCGCCGAAAAACCGCGTGATCAACGGCGTCGTTGAACTGCCTAAAGATCAGGCGATTGAGCTGGAACCGTATGACACCGTTACCGTTCAGGGCTTCTACCGCAGCCAGCCTGAAGTGAACGATGCCATCACCAAAGCCGCGAAACAGAAAGGGGCTTACTCGTTCTACATCGTGCGTCAGGTGGATGCTAACCAGGGTGGCAACCAGCGTATTACCGCGTTCATCTATAAAGAAGATGCGAAAAAACGCGTTCTGCAAAGCCCGGATGCCATCCCGGCTGATTCAGAAGCCGGTCGCGCGGCATTAGCGAAAGGCGGCGAAGAAGCGAAGAAAGTCGAAATTCCAGGCGTAGCAACCTCCGCAGCGCCAAGCGCTGAAGTGGGCCGTTTCTTTGAGACGCAATCCACGAAAGGTGGCCGTTACTCCGTTACCCTGCCAGACGGCACCAAAGTTGAAGAGCTGAACAACGCCACCGCTGCGCAGATGGTGCCGTTCGACAGCATCAAGTTTACCGGCAACTACGGCAACGGTACGGAAGTCTCTTATCAGGTCGCGAAGCGTGCGGCGAAGAAAGGGGCGAAGTTCTACCACATCACCCGCCAGTGGCAGGAACGTGGTAACAACATGACCATCAGCGCCGATCTGTACAAGTAACAAAACCCTTCCTCAAAGGCGGCGTAATGCCGCCTTTTTTGTTACTTTTTTTGAATTTCTGCTACACATCATTGCATGCGTTCGTGACACTCCGTAAAATCCCGCGCCTTAGTGTGATCCACCATTTTTATGCGCCTGTGCGAAATAATTATTCTGGATTTGGACCTTTCATAACAGGAAGCCAATGGAAAAGAAACTTGGCCTGAGTGCTTTAACTGCACTCGTTTTAAGCTCAATGCTGGGTGCGGGGGTATTCAGTTTACCGCAGAATATGGCGGCCGTTGCAAGCCCTGCCGCACTGCTGATTGGTTGGGGGATTACCGGCGTTGGCATTTTGCTGCTGGCCTTCGCCATGCTGCTGCTGACCCGTATTCGTCCCGATCTCGATGGCGGTATTTTCACCTACGCGCGGGCCGGTTTTGGGGAACTGATTGGCTTCTGTTCCGCGTGGGGTTACTGGCTGTGTGCGGTGATCGCTAACGTCTCCTATCTGGTTATTGTCTTCTCGGCGCTCAGTTTCTTTACCGATACGCCCGAGTTGCGTCTCTTTGGTGACGGCAACACCTGGCAGTCGATTGTCGGTGCGTCGGTGCTGCTATGGGTCGTACACTGGCTCATTTTGCGCGGCGTCCAGACAGCGGCGAGCATTAACCTGGTGGCGACGCTGGCCAAACTGGTTCCGCTCGGGCTGTTTATCGTGCTGGCGTTTATGGCATTCCGTCTGGATGTGTTTAAACTCGATTTCACCGGCCTCGCGCTGGGCGTCCCCGTCTGGGAGCAGGTGAAAAACACCATGCTGATCACCCTGTGGGTATTCATTGGTGTTGAAGGTGCGGTGGTGGTCTCTGCCCGCGCGCGCAATAAGCGCGACGTGGGGCGCGCCACGCTGCTGGCAGTGCTGGCAGCGCTGGGTGTCTATCTGCTGGTGACGCTGCTCTCGCTGGGTGTGGTAGCTCGCCCGGAACTGGCGGGAATGCGTAACCCGTCCATGGCCGGATTGATGGTGAAAATGCTCGGTAGCTGGGGCGACGTGGTGATTGCTGCGGGGCTGATTATCTCCGTCTGCGGGGCTTACCTGAGCTGGACCATCATGGCGGCGGAAGTGCCGTTCCTGGCAGCTACGCACAAAGCGTTCCCGCGTCTGTTTGCCCGTCAGAATAAAAACAGTGCGCCGTCAGCATCGCTCTGGTTGACGAATATCAGCGTTCAGGTCTGTCTGGTGCTGATCTGGCTCACAGGTTCGGACTATAACACCCTGTTGACCATCGCCTCGGAGATGATTCTGGTACCCTATTTCTTAGTGGGTGCGTATCTGTTAAAAATCGCCACCCGACCCGCGCATTATGCGGTGGGGATCGGCGCCTGTATTTACGGCCTGTGGTTGTTGTATGCTTCCGGGCCTATGCACCTGCTGCTGTCGGTGGTGCTGTATGCACCGGGCCTGCTGGTGTTTATCTATGCCCGACGGACTCATCAGCTGGAGAACGCACTCAAACGCCGTGAAATGGCCCTCATCGGGCTGTTACTGGTTGCTGCCGTACCGGCAACCTGGATGTTAATGGGATAGCCCTGCCTTTCCCATTGTTGAACTGAAAAGGAGAATACGATGGGAACTGCGCAGCAACGCCCAATACTGATTACCGGTGGAGGCCGTCGTATCGGCCTCGCCCTCGCCCATCACTTTCTCAACCTTCGCCATCCGGTTATCGTCAGCTATCGCACGGAATACCCCTCGATAGACGGGCTACGGAAAGCGGGTGCGACCTGCATTCAGGCAGATTTCTCCACCGACGAGGGCATTCTTGCCTTTGCGGATACGGTCAAGTCGACTACCCATGGTCTGCGGGCCATTATCCATAACGCCAGCGCATGGCTTGCTGAAAAACCCGGTACGTCGCTCAGCGAGACACTCGCCTGTATGCTGCAGATCCACGTTAATGCCCCCTACCTGCTTAACCATGCCCTGCAGGATCTGCTGCGCGGCCACGGCCATGCCGCGGGTGATATTATTCATTTCACCGATTATGTGGTGGAGCGCGGGAGCGACAAGCATATCGCCTACGCGGCGAGTAAAGCCGCACTGGATAATATGACGCGCTCCTTTGCCCGCAAGCTGGCACCAGAGGTCAAGGTGAACGCCATCGCCCCGGCGATGATTTTATTCAACGAAGGCGATGATGCCGAGTATCGTCAGCAGGCGCTGAATAAATCGCTGATGAAAATCGCCCCTGGTGAGAAAGAGGTGATCGACCTAATCGATTATCTGCTCACCAGCTGTTACGTCACCGGCAGAACCTTTGCCGTGGATGGCGGCCGACCGCTGCGCTAGTGGAAGCGGCTCCAGAAGAAAATCAGCACCCAGGCGCTGAGCCCCCAGCAGACCACCGCCCCGCCCAGCGCCAGGGGAAGCCGCAGAAAGCCCGTGAAATACCACAAGGATAACAGGTAGAGAAAGTAAGGGATGATTGACCACATGCCAAACACAATGGTCGTGCGCAGCGCCTCAATGCCGCGTTCCGAGGCAACAACGTAGTGTGCAATGAGCGCAAACGTCGGGAACAGGGGAATCAGCCCGGCAATGTAGTAGTTTTTGGTTTTCGCCAGTACGCCAATCAGTAACACCACCAGCGCACCCAGCGTGGCTTTAATCACCAGCCCCATGCTTTTTCCTATAACAATCAAGTAACAATAAGAGCCAGAATAACGGAACTGACGTTAATTATGAAAGATTAATGGAAGGTTAAGGTTACGCGGTGTATGTTGGCATTTTTCGCGATAACAGACGTTGTATGAATAAGATTGTTTATGTTGAAGATGAGCCCGAAGTGGGGCAATTGATCGCCGCTTATCTGGGTAAACATGATATGGACGTCATTGTTGAGCCTCGCGGCGATCGCGCCGAAGAGGTCGTGGTGCGTGAAAACCCGGATCTGGTGCTGCTGGATATTATGTTGCCCGGCAAAGACGGGATGACGCTGTGCCGCGATCTGCGCGCTCAGTGGGATGGCCCTATCGTGCTGCTGACCTCACTGGACAGCGATATGAACCATATCCTGTCGCTGGAGATGGGGGCTAATGACTACATTCTTAAAACCACGCCGCCTGCCGTTTTGCTTGCCCGTCTGCGCCTGCATTTGCGTCAGCACGCCAGCAGTGAACGCGACGCGCCGGCGCAGTCCCTGACGCCGCATAAAGCGATGCGGTTTGGCACGTTATCCATCGATCCCATTAACCGTCAGGTCCTGCTTTCCGGTGAGCTTATCGCCCTCTCCACCGCCGATTTTGACCTGCTCTGGGAGCTGGCCACCCATGCCGGACAGATTATGGACCGTGACGCACTGCTGAAAAACCTGCGCGGCGTAAGTTACGATGGAATGGACCGCAGCGTTGACGTGGCTATTTCGCGACTGCGTAAAAAACTGCAGGACAACGCCACCGAGCCGTACCGCATTAAAACCGTGCGTAACAAGGGTTATCTGTTCGCCCCGCACGCCTGGGAAACCTGATCGTGTTGGCAAAATAGCATAACCTGCGCGAAATGAAGGCATGACATGACGATGCCTTTCCTTTCGCGCATTAATGTCTCCGTTTGCGCAACAATTAACTTGCTAAGCCAGCGAACTAATCCATAATTACTTTTCCTGCATTCCTTCTTGAGCTCGCACCGGGCCCGCCACATAAACGTTTTTATCGCGACGCTTTCGCTACCTCTCTCCCATAAAATCTTGAAATGAGGATTTAAGCCTATGACATATGTATAGCTACCATGACGTAGAAGCCATCAAAACCAATCTTGAATGGATTGTGAATCAGGCAACGCTTAACCAAGCCTCCCCTTCGTGTGCCGACCAAAAAGCCCTCTTTGATCTTCTGGAACTGATTCAGTCTTACGAAATATTGTTGGATTTAATTAACGAATTCGGCAGCGCCGTGATTGATGTGCACATAGCAGAAGGCCTGGCTGTAACAGAAACGTTTATCGCCAAGGTCAAAAGAAGCACACACGCTATGTAACGTACTTCTGCACAGCCATGATATTACGTTTGTCACCTGCGGCAGACGTGAAAACACCGGGCGATTTTTCATGTATATTCTGCATGTATCGTTTTTTCGGTGGGATTTCATGAAAAAGCTTTTTGTGCAGTTTTATCTTTTGCTGTTTGTCTGCTTCCTGGTGATGACCATGCTGGTCGGGCTGGTCTATAAGTTCACTGCCGAACGTGCGGGCAGACAGTCGCTGGATGATCTGATGAAAAGCTCACTTTATCTGATGCGCAGCGAACTGCGTGAAATTCCACCACATGACTGGGCGAGAACCTTAAAAGAGCTGGATTTGAACCTGTCGTTCGATCTGCGCATCGAGCCGCTGAAGGATTTCGATTTAGATCCGCCCGCCATGCAGCGCCTGCGTGACGGGGATATCGTGGCACTGGATGAGAAATACACCTTTATCCAGCGCATTCCACGCAGCCATTATGTGCTGGCCGTGGGGCCGGTCCCCTATCTCTATTATCTGCACCAGATGCGCCTGCTGGATATGGCCCTGATGGCCTTTATCGCCATTTCGCTCGCCTTCCCGGTCTTTATCTGGATGCGCCCGCACTGGCAGGACATGCTGAAACTGGAATCCGCCGCGCAGCGCTTTGGCGAGGGGCATCTTACCGAGCGTATTCACTTTGACAGCGGGTCCAGCTTTGAACGTCTGGGCGTGGCGTTTAACCAGATGGCCGATAATATCAATGCCCTGATTGCCAGTAAAAAACAGCTGATCGACGGGATTGCTCATGAACTGCGTACACCGCTGGTGCGGCTGCGCTATCGCCTGGAGATGAGCGAAAACCTCACGGCGGCAGAGTCGCAGGCGTTAAACCGCGACATCGGCCAGCTAGAAGCGCTCATTGAGGAGCTGCTGACCTACGCCCGCCTTGACCGTCCGCAGAATGAACTGCACCTCAGTACGCCGGACCTGCCCGCGTGGTTACGAACGCATATTGATGACGTCCAGAGCGTCAATCCGCAACGCACCCTGTTAACGCGCGTCACGCCGGGAGATTACGGCGCGCTGGACATGCGTCTGATGGAGCGAGTGCTGGATAATCTGATGAACAACGCCATGCGCTATAGCGAAAGCACGCTGCGGATTGGCCTGGACTTGCAGGGAAACCAGGCCCGTCTGACGGTGGAAGACGATGGCCCCGGCATCGCCCCGGACGCGCGTGAGACCGTGTTCGAACCGTTTGTGCGTCTCGATCCAAGCCGCGACCGTGCGACGGGAGGGTGTGGTCTGGGGCTGGCGATTGTCCACTCCATCGCGCAGGCGATGAGTGGCACGGTGCATTGCGGGGAGAGTGAACTTGGTGGCGCATGCTTCTGCTTTAGCTGGCCGGTATACCATAACATCGCCCTTCCTGTTCCTGCCTGACCTTAACCGCACGCTGGCCTGACCCGGCGTGCTGTGCTATACCATGAGTATGTTGTAACTAATGGGGATTCACATGGCGACATACGATCTTATCGAAAGGCTGAACAGCACCTTTCGGGAGATGGAGCATGAGCTGTTAACGCTGACCGAGCGCCTGCAGGCCTGCCGCCTGTTGGCCGCACGGGTCTTTACCCTTCCGGAGGTGGCGAAAGGCGCAGAGCACGATCCGCTGCAAACCATCGACGTCAAACAGCATATCGGTCAATCCGCGCGGGATCTGGCGCTACAGCACTATCGTCGCCTGTTTATTCAGCAGCAGTCAGAAAACCGCAGCAGCAAGGCGGCCGTTCGCCTGCCGGGGGTGATCTGCCTGCAAACGGATGCCGGAACCCGTGAGGCGCTGGAAACCCAGATTACGCACATCAATACCCTGAAAGCGGCATTTGAAAAGATCATTACCGAAGAGTCAGGCCTGGCACCAGCCGCCCGCTTTGAGTGGGTGCACCGCCAGCTTCCGGGTTTAATCACCCTGAATGCCTACCGTACGCTGACGGTACTGCGTCAGCCCGCCACGCTTCGCTTCGGCTGGGCCAACAAGCACATTATCAAAAACTTTACCCGGGACGAGATCCTGGCCCAGCTGGAAAAAAGCCTGAGAGCGCCGCGCACCGTGGCTCCATGGTCGCGCGAGCAGTGGATTGAGCGCCTGGAGCAGGAGTATCACAGCATCGCGTCATTGCCCGCTGAAACGCGCCTGAAGATTAAACGCCCGGTAAAGGTGCAGCCTATCGCCCGCGTCTGGTATTCAGGCCAGCAAAAGCAGATCCAGTACGCCTGCCCAACGCCGCTGATTGCGCTCTATGATGCCGATCAGGGCGCCGTGGTACCGGACATTGGCGAACTGCTGAATTACGATGCGGAAAACGTTCAGCATCGCTATAAGCCTCAGGCGCAGCCGCTGCAGCTGATTATTCCCCGGCTGCACCTGTATGTGGCGACGTGACTATTTCAGGCTGCCGACCATCGCTTCAGGGCGAACCCAGGCATCAAACTCGGCTTCCGTGAGGTAGCCGAGCGCCAGCGCAGAGGCTTTCAGCGTCAGCCCCTCTTTATGCGCCTTTTTGGCGATCTCAGCGGCTTTGTCGTAGCCGATGTGAGTATTGAGAGCGGTCACCAGCATCAGCGACTCATTGAGCAACTGGCTGATTCGCTCGCGGTTCGGCTCAATGCCGGAGGCGCAATGCGCGTTGAAACTCTCCATGCCGTCCGCCAGCAGACGTACAGACTGAAGCACATTGTGGATAATCATCGGACGATAGACGTTCAGCTCGAAATTGCCTGACGCACCGCCCATGTTGACGGCCACGTCATTTCCCAGCACCTGACAGCAGAGCATGGTCATGGCTTCACACTGCGTCGGGTTCACTTTGCCCGGCATAATGGAGCTACCCGGTTCATTTTCCGGGATGCTGATTTCACCAATGCCGCAGCGCGGGCCAGAGGCCAGCCAGCGCACATCGTTGGCGATTTTCATCAGGGATGCCGCCAGCCCTTTCAGCGCACCATGCGTGTGAACCAGCGCATCACAGGTTGCCAGCGCTTCAAACTTATTGGGCGCGGTAACAAACGGTTGTCCTGTGATTGCGGCCAGCTCTTCCGCCACGCGCACCGCGTACTCCGGATGGGTATTTAGCCCCGTCCCCACCGCCGTACCGCCCAGCGCCAGCTCAGAGAGATGCGGCAGGCAGTGCTCAATGTGTTTGAGATTGTGTTCCAGCATCGCCACCCAGCCGGATATCTCCTGCCCAAGGGTCAGCGGCGTGGCATCCTGCAGGTGGGTACGCCCGATTTTGACGATATCACTGAAGGCCTGGGCTTTCTCGTTAAGGGTGGTTTTAAGCACGTTTAGCTGCGGGATCAGCTGTTCACGGATGGCGATCACCGCCGCCACGTGCATTGCCGTCGGGAAGACATCGTTGGAGCTCTGGCTCTTGTTCACGTCATCGTTCGGGTGAACCTTACGCTCCATACCGCGCACGCCGCCCAGCAGCTCGCTTGCGCGGTTGGCCAGCACTTCATTCATGTTCATGTTGCTCTGCGTGCCGGACCCGGTCTGCCAGATGGCCAGAGGGAATTCATCGGGGTGCTTGCCCGCCAGCACTTCGTCGGCGGCATTGATGATGGCGTTGGCTTTGTCAGCCGCCAGCAGGCCCAGATCCAGGTTTACTTTGGCGGCGGCACGTTTGGTCAGCGCCAGCGCCTGAATCAGCGAGACGGGCATTTTTTCAGTTGAAATGCGGAAATGCTCAAGCGAGCGCTGGGTTTGCGCCCCCCAGAGTTTGTCGGCCGGAACGTCGATCGCGCCCATCGAGTCTTTCTCACGGCGATGCGTTGTCATTACTTTCTCCTTGATAATTAAAGATGGGATTGCTCACATGCTTAAGAGATAAGTATTGATGACTTCTGAGAAACGTTATGGCGCTTTGTGCGCTCTTTTTGGTGTCGGGTGGCGTAGCCGCCACCCGGCTTTTTAGCTTACTTCACACATGCCGAACATTGAGAGGACTGGATCTGCTTGAAGAAGTCATTGCCTTTGTCATCCACCAGGATAAACGCCGGGAAATCTTCCACTTCAATTTTCCAGATCGCTTCCATACCCAGTTCCGGGTATTCCACGCACTCCAGGCTCTTGATGCTGCCCTGCGCCAGCACCGCCGCCGGGCCACCGATACTGCCCAGGTAGAACCCGCCGTGCTTGTGGCATGCGTCCGTCACCTGCTGGCTACGGTTGCCCTTCGCCAGCATGATCATGCTGCCGCCGTTGGCCTGGAGCTGGTCAACATAGGAGTCCATGCGGCCTGCAGTGGTTGGGCCTAATGAGCCGGAGGCATAACCCTCTGGCGTTTTCGCCGGGCCCGCGTAGTAGATCGGATGATCTTTGATGTACTGCGGCAACCCTTCGCCGTTGTCCAGGCGCTCTTTCAGCTTCGCATGGGCGATGTCGCGGCCGACGATGATCGTGCCGTTCAGGGAGAGACGCGTCGAGACCGGATACTGAGACAGCTGCGCCAGAATCTCTTTCATCGGACGGTTCAGGTCAACGCGAACCGCTTCACCTTCACCGGCTTTACGCAGCGCTTCCGGAATGTATTTACCCGGGTTGTTCTCCAGTTTTTCGATCCATACGCCTTCACGGTTGATCTTCGCTTTGATGTTACGATCCGCCGAACATGAAACGCCCATACCCACCGGGCAGGACGCGCCGTGGCGCGGCAGACGGATCACACGCACGTCGTGAGCAAAGTATTTACCGCCAAACTGTGCGCCGAGCCCCAGATTACGCGCTTCTTCCAGCAGCTCCTGCTCAAGCTGAACATCACGGAACGCCTGGCCGTGTTCGTTACCTTCGGTTGGCAGGCCATCGTAGTATTTGGTCGATGCCAGCTTCACGGTTTTCAGCGTCGCTTCCGCCGACGTGCCGCCGATGACAAAGGCGATATGGTATGGCGGGCAGGCTGCGGTCCCCAGGGTACGCATTTTTTCCACCAGATAGTTCTTCAGCTTGCCCGGTGTGAGCAACGCTTTCGTTTCCTGGTAGAGGTAGGTTTTGTTGGCTGAACCACCGCCTTTGGCGATGCAGAGGAATTTGTACTCGTCACCGTCCACGCTGTAGAGGTCAATCTGCGCAGGCAGGTTGGTACCGGTGTTGACCTCTTTATACATATCCAGCGCCGCGTTTTGCGAGTAGCGCAGGTTGTCTTCGGTGTAAGTGTTATAGACACCGTGCGCCAGCGCGGCTTCATCGCCGCCACCGGTCCAGACACGCTGGCCTTTTTTACCCACGATGATGGCCGTACCGGTGTCCTGGCAGGTCGGCAGAATGCCTTTTGCCGCGATATCGGAGTTACGCAGGAACTGCAGCGCGACATACTTATCGTTTTCGCTGGCCTCCGGGTCGCTCAGGATATCGGCCACCTGCTGCTGATGCGCAGGACGGAGCATAAACGAGGCGTCGTGGAAGGCGTGCTGCGCCAGTAACGTCAGCGCCTGTGGATCGACTTTGAGGATCTCCTGCCCTTCAAACTCAGAGACAGAGACGTGATCGCGGGTTAACAGGTAATATTCGGTCTGATCCTTACCGAGCGGGAAAGGATCCTGGTAATGAAAGGGTTTGTTCGACATTGTTCTCTCACTTACTGCTTCAGTCTGATTATTTGGGCAGATGTTCCGCTGCCCGCTTAAAAGCGAGTCAGCTTATCCTACACAATTTTTTAACAAAAACTGAGACTAGTACGACTTTTTACATCCGCAGGTTACTTCCATGTGGTTTATTGCTTTAATACCCGGAGTTTATTCCACATTTGAATCAGGGCTTGATAATGCAAAAACTCATCAACTCAGTGCAAAACTACGCCTGGGGAAGTAAAACTGCGTTAACGGAACTCTACGGTATCGCGAACCCGGACAACCTGCCGATGGCAGAACTGTGGATGGGCGCCCACCCGAAGAGCAGCTCAAAAGTTGAAGATGCCAGCGGCCAGGTGCGCGCGCTGCGCGACGTCATTGATGCCGATAAAGCCACGCTGCTGGGCAACAGCGTGGCCAGCCGTTTTGGCGAGCTGCCGTTCCTGTTTAAGGTGCTGTGTGCCGATCAACCTCTCTCCATCCAGGTTCACCCGAACAAGAAAGCCTCTGAAATTGGCTTTGCAAAAGAGAATGCGGCCGGTATCCCGTTAGATGCCGCCGAGCGTAACTATAAAGATCCGAACCACAAGCCGGAGCTGGTCTTTGCGCTGACCCCTTTCCTGGCGATGAACGCGTTCCGCGAGTTCTCCGAGATCATCTCGCTGTTGCAGCCGGTCGCAGGAGCGCATAACGCTATCGCGCATTTCCTGGCAACCCCGAACGCGGAAAGCCTGAGCCAGCTGTTCGCCAGCCTGCTCAACATGCAGGGCGACGAGAAATCCCACGCCCTGGCGGTGCTGAAAGCGGCGCTGAACGACCAGCAGGGCGAACCATGGGACACCATCCGACTGATTTCTGCGTTTTACCCGGACGACAGCGGCCTGTTCTCCCCGCTGCTGCTGAACGTGGTGAAGCTCAACCCTGGCGAAGCCATGTTCCTGTTCGCGGAAACCCCGCACGCCTACCTGCAGGGTGTGGCGCTGGAGGTAATGGCCAACTCCGACAACGTGCTGCGCGCGGGTCTGACGCCGAAATATATCGACATTCCTGAACTGGTGGCTAACGTGAAGTTCGTGGCGAAACCGGCTGCCGAGCTGCTGACTCAGCCCGTCAAAAATGGCGCAGAGCTGGACTTCCCTATTCCGGTTGACGATTTTGCTTTCTCCCTGCACGACCTCAGCCAGACCGAAACGACCATCGCGCAGGAGAGCGCGGCGATCCTGTTCTGCGTTGAGGGCGAAGCGACGCTGCATAAAGGCGAACAGCGTCTGGTGCTTAAGCCCGGTGAGTCAGCATTCGTTGCTGCTAATGAGTCCCCGGTCAGCGTAAGCGGTACCGGTCGCCTGGCGCGCGTATTTAATAAGCTATAGACACTACTGAATTTTTTAACAACTCTTGCTAAGCTAGTGGCAGGCTTTATATCTCCGGGCGGTTTCTACCGCCTGGTTTCATTTTAGGGATAGTCGCAATGAAAAAATCGGTCGTAGCGGTAGGCGTGATTGTAGCGTTAGGCGTAGTCTGGACGGGAGCATCCTGGTTTACCGGGAAGCAGCTGGAGAGCCGTCTGGCTGAGATGGTGGCACAGGCTAACAGCCAAATTAAGCGTGGCGCACCGGAAGCGGGTGTAGAGCTGAGCTATCAGAATTATGAGCGCGGGGTATTCACCAGCCATATGCAGCTTGTGGTGAAGCCCGTTGCCGGAAATGAAAATGGCTGGCTGAAGCCGGGCCAGACGGTGGTGCTGGATGAGGTGGTGAGTCACGGACCGTTCCCGCTGGCGCAGCTGAAGTCCTTTAACCTGATCCCCTCGATGGCGTCCGTTCACACCGTGCTGGTGAATAACGACTTAACTAAGCCGCTGTTCGAGCTGGCAAAAAATGAATCACCTTTCGCAGTGGATACCCGCATCAGCTATGCCGGTGACACCAGCTCGAATATCGCGCTGAAGGCGCTGAACTACGAGAAAGAGAACGAGAAAGTCACCTTCAGCGGTGGCAACTTCACCGTAGATGCTGACCGCGAAGGGAACGTGCTCTCCCTGACAGGGGAAGCGCAAAGCGGTCTGGTCAACGCCGTTAACGAATACGATCAGAAGGTACAAATTACCTTCAACAATTTGAAAGCAGACGGCAACAGCCGCATGACCGACTTCAAAGAGCGTATCGGCGATCAGAAACTCTCGATTGATAAGATTGCCATTGCGATTGAAGGTAAAGAGATGGCCGTGCTGGAAGGCATGGACGTTGATGGTAAATCGGATGTCTCCAAAGACGGTAAGAGTATCAACACTCAGCTGGATTACACCCTGAAGAGCCTGAAAGTGCAGAATCAGGATTTGGGTACCGGCAAGCTTTCGCTGAAGATCGGCAATATTGACGGTCAGGCATGGCATGAATTCAGCCAGAAATACAGCAAAGAAAGCCAGGCGCTGCTGACCGATGCCGCGCTGCAGCAGAACCCGGAAGTGTATCAGCAGCAGGCGATGGCCGTGCTGTTCAATAACCTGCCTATCCTGCTCAAAGGTGAACCGGTAATCACCGTCGCCCCACTGAGCTGGAAAAACAGTAAAGGCGAAACCAGCTTTAACCTGTCGCTGTTCCTGAAAGATCCGGCAACGGCAACGGGCGAACCGCAAACGCTGGCCCAGGAAGTGGATCGCAGCGTGAAGTCTCTGGACAGCAAGCTGACGATCCCAATGGATATGGCGACCGAGTTTATGACTCAGATTGCGAAGCTTGAAGGGTACGGCGATGACGATGCCGGCAAGCTGGCAAACCAGCAGGTGAAAGGCCTGGCGGCGATGGGCCAGATGTTCCGTATCACGAAGGTGGACGACAACACGATTTCCACCAGCCTGCAGTATGCCAACGGCCAGGTGACGCTCAACGGTGACAAAATGCCACTGGAGGACTTTGTCGGCATGTTTGGTATGCCTGCCCTGGGCATGCCGGAACCGGCTGAACCGGCAGCGCCAGCCGAACCTGCGGCGCCGCAGCAGTAAACGACAAAACCCCTCGCATGAGGGGTTTTTTATTGCCCGTTAACCTTTCCACCCCGCCAGGAAATCCAGCAGCAGCGCGTTCACTTTCTCTGGCTGCTCCTCCTGCGGCAGATGGCCGCACTCATCGATACCATATGCCCGCAGGTTATCCGCCATTTCGGCCCAGACGCTTTGCATATCGAAGAGCTTACCCACTGCGTGAAAATCATTGCCCCACAGCGACATCACCGGACAGGTAATTTTCACGTTAGCGTCTGCCAGATCCTGTGCCACATCCTCTGCGTTGGCGCGATAGTCAGCCATAGCGCCCCGTACGGCACCCGGCGCCTGATACGCGCGTACATAGGTGTCAAACGCCTCGCCGCTGATGGTAGACGGGTCGTAGGTCCAGTCCGAGAAAAAGTGGCGCAGCCATATGCCTTCTCGCCCCGCAATCAGGGCTTCCGGCAGGTCGGGCACCAGATGAAACAGGAAGAACCAGTATGCACGCGCAATCGAAGCATTCAGATCGCGCGCCACAATGCGCGTGGGCACGTTATCCATCACCACCAGGCGGTCGAGTAACTCGGGATAATCTTTCGCAAAGCGGGTCGCCACCCGCGCCCCGCGATCGTGCCCCACCAGCACCACTTTCTCCAGACCCAGCACGCGCATCAGTTCACGGATGTCACGCGCCATGTTCCGTTTATCATAACCGGATGCGGGTTTATCCGTTTCCCCATACCCGCGGAGATCGGGCGCAATCACGCGATAGTGGCGTGATAAAACCGGTATCTGGTGGCGCCAGGCGTAGTTTGTTTCTGGAAAACCATGCAGAAGAATAACCGGCGCGCCTTCACCCTCTTCGACCACAAACTGACGGATACCGTTTGCAGTTACAGTGTAACTTTTCATGCAAATATCCTCACTTATTTCAGCAGAGGCACGTTAGCCGCACGTTGATAAGGACCGTAGTTGGCCGGGTTCCAGCGATAGCCCTGCTGCCAGGCGGTGATATGCCCAATACCGGGGAAAGGCAGATGCGCCGCAGCCATCCACTCGCCGTCTTTTGCCAGCGCGTTAAATTCCTTCGCGCGGGATGAGATGGCTTTTTTCGAATCGACGTCGAAACGAATAGACACGTCAGGATGCGGGAACTGGACGGCAGGCGCATGGATCAGGTCCCCAATGAAGTTAATGGCCGTTCCCTGTGAAGCAAAACGGTAAACGGTGCTGCCGGGCGTATGGCCAATGGCATAGGCCGTCTGGACTTCAGGAATGGGCGAAGCGGGCGGAACAAAGGTTTTGAGATGTCCTCTGGCTTTATACGATGCCAGCGCACGCCTGGCGATAGCGAAATACGCTTTCGCATTCGCTGGCGCGCTCGCTTCTTTAGCCGGATCGAGCCAGTAATCGGCCTCCCCCTGCGGCACATAAACGGTGGCATTGGGGAACAACGCGTTCCCGTCTGCATCGCTGAGGCCACACACATGATCCAGATGAAGGTGAGTCAGGAAAATCGTATCGACCTGCTCAGGGCGATATCCAGATGCGTTCATATTGCCGATGAGCTGGCCGGCCGTTTCCGCCACGCAGTGGCCACCCCCGCTGTCAATCATGACCAGGTGTTTACCGGTATTCACCAGAAAGGCGTTGAAGGCGGTAGGCATGCGTTCGGCATCGATTTTTTGTTGTGCCAGCAGCTTGCGAACCGCGTCGGGTGAAAGGCCTTGTAACAGCGTAGGCGAAAGGTCGTTATAGCCGTCGAACAGCGCCGTCACCTCGTACTCCCCTACCGCCACGCGATAATAGCCGGGAACCTGCTGTTTTATCTGCGCGGGTACATCGGCCCACGTTGTGCCTGCAAAGAACAGGCTGCTTAACGCCAGCACCGCTTTCAACTTTTTCATCTTCACTCCACATTCATGTTTATCAGAATATGAAGAGACTATGGCAGCGTAACGACAAATAATGTAGATATGTAATTTGATAAGACAGCATAACGAAAAACGAGATAATGAAACTGGAAGATATTGAAGTGTTTGTTGAAGCCGTCAAGGCGGGTAGCCTCGCCGGCGCCGCGCGTCGGCTCTCGATGAGCGCGATGGCAGCTTCACGCGCCCTGACGCATCTCGAAGCGGAGCTGGGGGTTCGGCTGGTACATCGGACCACGCGTTCTCTCTCGCCCACCAGCGACGGGGAGATTTTTCTCCCTCACGCGCAGGCGCTACTGGAAGATAAAAGCAACGCGCTTGCCGACCTGTTTCCCGACGGGACGCACCTTTCAGGACGCCTGCGCATTACCGCCTCAGCGGGATTTGGCCGAAAGATCGTGGCTCCCATGCTGACCCGGTTCATGCAGCAACATCCCGCCCTGCAGGTCGATTTACTCGCGACCGACGAACAGGTTGATATTGTCGGCAAAGGCATTGACGTGGCGTTACGCATTGCGCCGCTGCGCGATAACCGGCTGGTTGCCCATCGCCTGTGCCATAACCCTCGCGACCTCTGCGCCAGCGCGGAGTATCTGGCTATAAACGGTTATCCCAAATCGTTTAACGATCTGGCGGCACACAGTTGTCTGACCACATCTGACACGGTTCACTGGTCATTCGAACAGGGTGAACAGCGCTACAAACAGAAGGTAACGGGCCGATTCTCCGCGAACTCTGTTGAGGCCATTTTCGAAGCCTGCCTCGGCGGGATGGGCATCGCTAATTTATCTCGCTGGTACGTCGAACCGGCGTTCAGAGAGGGTAAACTTGTACGCATCGTCCTGGAGGATGCCCAGCCGGAATCGCTGGCAGTCTGGGCGGTTTACCCAACCTCGCGCCTGATCCCGGCAAAAGTACGAAAGTTTGTGGAAGCCCTGGAGGCCGAGCTGCTGCGTAATCCGCTTACGCAACAGACCTGAAATTATTTCACCGTCACTAACCGCGCCGCCACAATCTGGTGCCCGGCCTGCACCTCGGCGTTCTCAATGCGCTGCATGATCCTGTCCGCCAGCGTGTAACCCATCTCCCGCGCAGGGGTCGTGGCCCAGACAATGGGCAGATCGTCCAGCGCGTTCTCGCCAACGTCGGCAAATGCCCCTAACGCCACCTGATGGTCGAAGAAAGTTTCAACCCCGCCCTCGCCGCTCTGACGGCCGGCGCGGATCAGACCAAACCAGGCCCCCATCGCAATCACATCGTTATAGCAAATCACGGCGCTTATCGTCGGACTGCTGCGTAGCAGCGCACCGATCGCTTCTGCGGCTTTTTTCTGACTGGATTCACACTCCACCACCCACTCGCTGTGGAACGGTAAACCGTACTTGATCAGCGTCGCGCAATAGCCGCCCACCCGTTCGGCGCGGGTCAACGACGAGCTTTTACCGCCGAGCCAGGCAATCCGCTGATGACCGCGACGAATAAGATGTTCGGTCAACATTTGTGCCGCCTGCATGTTGTCTGGTCTCAGGGTATCGGCTTCATCCAGATAACTGGCACGCGACGCAAAGACCAGCGGCACGCCTTTTGCGGCCGCACGTTCGCACAGTTCACTGCTGACGCCCGACGCTCCGGCAACAATCACCCCATCGACGCCCTGGGTGAGCAGCATGTCGAGCCGGGAAAGAAGCTGGTCCGCCTCGCGCCCACCGTGGAGCAGAAACACCATGCGTCCCTGCGCCTCCAGCGCTTCGGTTAACCCGGCGGTCAGTTCGGCGTAAAAGGGGGAGGTCAGGTCACGAACAATCAAGCCAATCACCCCGCTTTGCCCGCCGCGCAGGGCCGATGCCTGGCGGTTACGCACAAAACCCAGTTGTTCAACCGCCTCGTTGACACGCTGACCGGTCGCAGGAGAGATGCGTCCTTTCCCGCTAAGGACCAGTGAAACGGTGCTGACGGAAACGCCAGCCGCAAGGGCAACATCGTTGATGGTGATCTTTTTCGCTACAGCCATGTCTTGGCGTGACTCCCTGATAATGAGATCGGTAAAACGTTTTATCAATACGTTATCTTTATACTACCAGTGAAAGCCTGGGAATGTGATTTAGCGCGCACTAAAGTTTGATAAAACGTTTTATCTTCTCGCAGCATTGAAGCAGACAAACTGATTTTAACCATAAAGGAGTCGTTTTATGACGGCGAAAACAGCACAAAAAATATCGCTGTGGGAATTTTTCCAGCAACTGGGTAAAACCTTTATGCTGCCCGTGGCGCTTCTCTCGTTCTGCGGGATCATGCTCGGGATCGGCAGCTCGCTCAGCAGTAAGGACGTCATCACGCTGCTCCCGTTCCTCGGGACCCCTGTGCTGCAGGCGATCTTTATCTGGATGAGTAAGGTCGGCTCCTTTGCCTTCAGTTTCCTGCCCGTGATGTTCTGTATCGCCATCCCGCTGGGCCTGGCGCGTGAGAACAAAGGCGTGGCGGCGTTCGCCGGTTTTGTAGGCTACGCGGTGATGAACCTCGCGGTGAACTTCTGGCTGACCGCCAAAGGTATTCTGCCCACGACCGATGCTGCGGTGCTGAAAGCCAATAACATTCAGAGCGTGATTGGCATTCAGTCCATCGACACCGGGATCCTCGGCGCGGTGATCGCGGGGGTCATTATCTGGATGCTGCACGAGCGTTTCCACAATATCCGCCTCCCCGATGCACTGGCATTTTTCGGCGGCACCCGCTTTGTGCCGATTATCACCCTCGTGGTCATGGGGCTGTTTGGTTTGATCATCCCGCTGATCTGGCCGGTCTTTGCGCTCGGTATCAACGGCATTGGCCGTATCATTAACGGCGCGGGCGATTTTGGCCCGATGATCTTCGGTACTGGCGAACGTCTGCTGCTGCCGTTTGGCCTGCAGCATATTCTGGTGGCGCTGATTCGCTTCACCGAAGCTGGCGGTACCATGGAAGTGTGTGGCCATGATGTGAGCGGCGCGCTGACCATCTTCCAGGCGCAGCTGAGCTGCCCAACCACTCATGGCTTCTCTGAGAGTGCGACCCGCTTCCTGTCACAGGGCAAAATGCCAGCCTTCCTCGGCGGTCTGCCCGGCGCGGCGCTGGCGATGTACCACTGCGCCCGCCCGGAAAACCGTCATAAAATCAAAGGACTGCTGATTTCCGGGGTGATCGCCTGCGTGGTCGGCGGTACGACTGAGCCCATCGAATTCCTGTTCCTGTTTGTCGCGCCCGTGCTGTATCTCATCCACGCTGTGCTGACCGGTTTGGGCTTTACCGTGATGGCGGTACTGGGCGTCACCATCGGCAACACTGACGGCAACGTGATTGATTTCGTGGTGTTCGGCATCCTGCACGGTTTGTCCACCAAGTGGTATCTGGTGCCGGTCGTGGCGGCAATCTGGTTCGTGGTGTACTACGGGATCTTCCGCTTCGCCATCACCCGTTTTAACCTGAAAACGCCGGGACGCGATGCCGAAACCGCCACCAGCGTTGAACAGGCGGTTGCCGGTACCGTGGGCAAGTCGGGCTATAACACCCCCGCAATTCTGGCGGCGCTGGGCGGTGCGGATAATATTACCTCTCTGGATAACTGCATTACCCGTCTGCGCCTGTCGGTGGCGGATATGTCGAAAGTGGATACCAACGCCCTGAAAGCCAACCGGGCAATCGGCGTGGTACAGTTGAATCAACACAATTTGCAGGTGGTTATCGGCCCGCAGGTGCAGTCGGTCAAAGATGAACTGGCCACCCTGATGCGCACAGTCGAAGCCTGATGCCTCCCCCCTCACGCTGAGGGGGTTTTACTTTAAGGACGTACGTCATGTTTGATTTCTCGACCGTTGTCGATCGCCACGGCACCTGGTGTACACAGTGGGATTATGTTGCTGACCGTTTTGGTACCGCCGACCTGCTGCCCTTTACGATCTCGGATATGGATTTCGCCACCGCCCCCTGCATTATCGAGGCACTACATCAACGCATTGATCATGGCGTGTTTGGCTACAGCCGCTGGAAAAACGATGAGTTCCTGGCCGCAGTGTCGCACTGGTTCCGGCAACGTTTTAACAGCCGGATTGAGACGGAAACCGTCGTTTATGGCCCTTCCGTTATCTACATAGTCTCTGAACTGATTCGCCTGTGGTCGATGCCGGGTGACGGTGTGGTGGTGCATACCCCGGCTTACGACGCGTTTTATAAAGCCATTGAAGGCAATGCGCGTCACGTGGTTCCGGTTGCCATGGAAAAACAGGGGACGGGATGGCAGGGAAATATGGCCGCGCTTGAGGCCGCCCTGGCGAAACCGGAAAACAAAATACTGCTGCTGTGCAGCCCGCAAAACCCGACTGGCAAGGTCTGGACGCGGGAGGAGCTGACGCACATGGCCGAGCTGTGCGCGCGTTATAACGTGGCGGTGATCAGCGATGAAATTCATATGGACATGGTCTGGGGAGATCATCGCCACACGCCATGGAATACGGTGGCTCGCGGCAAATGGGCGCTTCTGACCTCGGGCTCGAAGAGCTTTAACATCCCGGCGCTTACCGGCGCATATGGGTTGATAGGCGATGAAGAGAGCCGCAATGCGTATCTGGGCGCGCTAAAAGGCCGTGATGGTCTTTCCTCCCCCTCCGTGCTGGCACTGACGGCCCATATTGCCGCCTATCAGCAGGGTGAGCCATGGCTTGCCGCGCTGCGCGAGTATCTGGAAGAGAACCTGAAATTTATCGCACGTGAAATGAACAGCGCTTTTCCGACACTCAACTGGACGCCTCCCGAGGCGACCTATCTCGCCTGGATTGACCTGCGCCCGCTAAACATTGACGATCGCGCCCTGCAAAAGGTGCTGATTGAGCAACAGAAAGTCGCCATTATGCCGGGATATACCTACGGAAACGAAGGCAATGGTTTCATCCGCCTGAATGCTGGCTGCCCGCACAGCAAGCTGGAACAAGGGGTGCAGCGGCTGATTGCGGGTATCAACACGCTCCTGTAGTTCATTTGCGCAACGGAATATTCCCTTGCGCAAATAGCTTTTTACCTCGTTTTGTTTTTATAATGTGGCGCACTTTAACCAGAAAAGAGTGCGACCATGATTGATACACGCCTGCCTTTAACAGATATTCATCGTCACCTTGACGGTAACATTCGTGCCCAAACCATCCTCGATCTTGGCCGCCAGTATAATTTAACGCTTCCTGCTCAATCGCTTGAAACCCTGATCCCGCACGTTCAGGTCACCTCTAATGAACCGGACCTGGTCAGTTTTTTGAGCAAACTCGACTGGGGTGTAAAGATGCTGGCCACGCTGGATGCCTGTCGCCGTGTCGCCTTTGAGAACATCGAAGATGCCGCCCGTAATGGCCTGCATTATGTCGAACTGCGCTTCTCGCCAGGCTATATGGCGATGACCCACAGTCTGCCGGTTGCAGGCGTGGTTGAAGCTGTGATTGAAGGTGTCCGTGAAGGGTGTAAAACCTTCGATGTGCAGGCCCGTCTGATTGGCATCATGAGCCGTACCTTCGGCGAAGCGGCCTGTCTGCAGGAGCTGGAAGCGCTGCTGGCGCATCGTGACGCGATCACCGCAGTCGACCTGGCCGGGGATGAACTGGGCTTCCCGGGCAGCCTGTTCCTCTCTCATTTCAACCGCGCACGTGATGCCGGCTGGCATGTTACCGTTCATGCGGGTGAAGCGGCGGGTCCGGAAAGCATCTGGCAGGCCATCCGTGAACTGGGTGCCGAGCGTATCGGCCACGGTGTTAAAGCGGTGGAAGATCGCGCCCTGATGGACTTCCTGGCTGAGCAACGTATCGGCATTGAATCCTGTCTGACGTCAAATATTCAGACCAGCACCGTGTCCGCACTGGATAAGCATCCGCTGAAAACCTTCCTCGAACACGGCGTGCTGGCCTCGCTCAACACGGACGATCCGGCGGTACAGGGCGTGGACATTATCCACGAGTATACGGTCGCTGCACCACAGGCGGGCCTGAGCCGCGAGCAGATCCGCCAGGCGCAGATGAATGGGCTGGAGATGGCGTTCCTCACGCCGGAAGAGAAGCAGGCGCTTCGGGATAAGGTGGCAAACGCGTAACCCCTTTGCCGGGTGGCGGCTACGCCCTACCCGGCCTACAAAACTTATGCCAGACAGAGCGTGGCGCGATGTTTGGCAGATTCAATGCCCAGTTCGATCAGCTCCATGATCTGTATCGCCTGGCTGGCTGGTACCGGGTTTTCCCCCGTGCCGTTCAGGGCATCACGCACGGCCGCATAATATGCCGGGTAGTTCCCCGGGATCGTCAGCAAGGTTTCTTCCACCAGCGTCTCCCCCTCCACTTTGGTCACCACCCCGTCGCGCATATCATATCCCCAGTCTTCCTGTGGCAGACGCTCGCCGTTTTTCAGACGCTCTTCCTGCGGATCGAGGCCAAACTTCACGTAACTGCCGCGCGTGCCGTGAAGGATATAACGGGCCGATTCCGCAGCCGCGACCATCGTTCCGTGCAGCACTATCCGGCGCTGCGGGTAGCTCAGAACGGCATGAAAATAATCGGTTGTTTGTGCGCCGGGTCTGAGCTGAGCCAGGTCAACCGTCATGCTTACCGGCAGGCCAAACAGATTCACGGCTTGGTCAAGCAGATGCGGGGCTAAATCGTACCAGATGCCGCTGCCTGGCCCGGCCTGTTCACGCCAGCGGTTTCGCACCTGCGGCCGGAAACGGTCAAAGTGCGATTCAAAAAAGGTTATTTCCCCGAGCGTTCCCTCGCTGAGCAGCGCTTTTACCGTCAGAAAATCGCTGTCCCAGCGGCGGTTATGAAACACCGACAGCAGTCTGCCAAGGCTTTTCGCCAGCGCGTCCAGCTCGCGTGCCTGAGACAGCGTCACGGTAAAGGGTTTATCCACCACCACGTGCTTACCGGCTTCCAGCGCAGCCTTCGCCAGCGGGAAATGCGTGTCGTTCGGCGTGGGGATCACAATTAAATCAATATTCGGATCATTGAAAAGGTGCTTAGGCTCAGAGACAACCGGCACGCCAGGCCAGTCGGCATGTACTTTAGTCGCATCACTGCTTGAAACGGCCGCCAGCGCCATTCCAGGCGTGCCGGCAATTAACGGCGCATGGAATGTTTTGCTCGCATAGCCGAAACCAATAAGTCCGACACGGATGCTATCACTCATAATACTGCCCTCTCCTGTGATGTTCTTATTTCACACTGGCTAACCTGGCTTCATAACAGATAAAGCATGTGCCATATGACTTAAAATAGCATCCTGCACCGGTTGTTTTTGTTACATGGGTTTAACCCTCTGATTGCGTTTAAGGGAACCGTTCCCAAAGCACTTGCTGTCAACCAACTGTCGCTGTAACATTTGCAACCGGTATTTATGGATAAATTACAAGCACGAATTATGACGTCAATTATTAATCGAATCATTGAATTAGCGGGATGGATTGTTCTTGGGGTATCGGTCATTTTGCTCGGCGTTGCCAGCCATATCGATAACTACCAACCGCCGGAGCCTGTCACTGTCGCGCAACCTAAGTAACCGGTTACGGCAATAAAGAGTGACACAATATGTCAGTTACGTATTGCCAGTCCTGGTGAACACGGTTAACCTTCTCTTCCAGGCATCATCTGATGCCTGAATCTTTCAGCAAAGAAAACTCCTAATTTAGTCGCGTTACCTGAGTGGGCAGTTTACGTCTTTATTAATCCGTTTATTATTCAAACGAATTACCTTTACGGGTATGACTCACTTTTATATGGAAACTTATTAATATGACAGTTCAGGACTATTTATTAAAATTTCGTAAGATCAATTCCCTTGAGAGCCTGGAAAAACTGTTTGACCACCTGAACTACACGCTGTCGGATAATCAGGACATCATCAATATGTATCGTGCTGCGGACCATCGCCGTGCGGAGCTGGTTTCCGGCGGGCGTTTGTTTAACGTCGGCGAAGTGCCTAAGTCCGTATGGCGTTACGTTTTATAAGAAAGTAGCCATCCGCGCGAAATGTTATATACTCTCCGCCCTGCAAACTGGCTGTACAACATTTCGCGCAGATTTATGGGAGAGTTCATGACCGCAACGCCTGGAGAAAGAATTGGAGGCTGGTTAATCGCCCCACTGGCATGGCTGCTGGTTGCATTATTAAGCGCCTCACTTGCGCTGCTGCTTTATACCACCGCGCTGGTTACCCCTCATGCAATCCAGACCCTGATGTCGCAAAGTGTGCTGAATATTACCCTGTGGTTCGTGTCGTTCGTCTTCGCGATCGCAATGTGGTACTACACGCTGTGGCTGACCATTGCGTTCTTTAAACGTCGCAAGAGTGTGCCGAAGCACTACATAATCTGGCTGCTGGTTTCCGTGCTGCTGGCGGTGAAAGCCTTTGCTTTTTCACCGGTTTCGGATGCCCTGGCCGTTCGTCAGCTGCTTTTCCCGTTACTGGCTGCAGCGCTTCTGGTGCCTTATTTCAAGCGTTCGACGCGGGTGAAGAACACCTTCGTGAACCCGTAATAACCTTACAGTTAACCTGTTGTCGCCTGTTGTGGTTTATCCGATAATAGGCGGCTTTTTTATTTCAGGCTGAATAATGACCGATTACTTACTGCTCTTTGTCGGCACTGTGCTGGTTAACAACTTCGTTCTGGTGAAGTTCCTTGGCCTGTGTCCGTTTATGGGCGTGTCCAAAAAGCTGGAAACGGCAATGGGCATGGGGCTGGCGACAACCTTCGTCATGACGCTGGCGTCCATCTGCGCATGGTTGATTGATACCTGGATCCTCATCCCGCTGGGTTTAGTCTATCTCCGTACGCTGGCCTTTATTCTGGTCATTGCCGTTGTGGTGCAATTTACCGAAATGGTGGTGCGCAAAACCAGCCCGGCGCTCTATCGCCTGCTGGGTATCTTCCTGCCATTGATCACCACCAACTGTGCCGTTCTCGGCGTGGCGCTGTTGAACATTAATCTCGGACACAATTTCATGCAGTCGGCGCTGTACGGTTTTTCCGCCGCCGTCGGTTTCTCGCTGGTGATGGTGCTGTTTGCCTCTATTCGTGAGCGCCTCGCCGCAGCGGATATCCCTGCGCCATTCCGCGGTAACGCGATTGCGCTGGTGACCGCAGGTTTAATGTCTCTGGCCTTTATGGGCTTTAGTGGTCTGGTGAAGTTGTAATGAATAACATCTGGATAGCCATCGCCTCCATCAGCGTGCTGGGGTTGGTGTTTGGCCTTATTCTGGGTTACGCCTCCCGCCGTTTCGCGGTAGAGGACGATCCTGTTGTTGAAAAAATTGATGAGCTTTTGCCACAAAGCCAGTGTGGGCAGTGCGGTTACCCTGGCTGTCGCCCCTATGCAGAAGCCGTGGGTGTTCAGGGTGAGAAAATTAACCGCTGTGCGCCCGGTGGCGAAGCGGTAATGCTGAAAATTGCGGCCCTGCTTAACGTTGATCCGCAGCCGGTTGATGGCGATGCGGATGTGCAGGAGCCCGTGCGTGCCCTTGCCGTAATCGACGAAGCGAACTGCATTGGCTGCACCAAATGTATTCAGGCGTGCCCTGTCGATGCCATTGTTGGCGCAACCCGCGCCATGCACACCGTCGTGGCGGATCTGTGCACCGGCTGTAACCTCTGCGTGGCGCCCTGCCCGACGCAATGTATCGAGTTGCGCCCGGTTGAAACGACTACCGAAAGCTGGAAGTGGGACCTTCAAACCATTCCGGTTCGCAACATTCCTGTGGAACAACATGCTTAAGTTATTTTCTGCTTTCAGAAAAGAGAAGATTTGGGACTTTGACGGCGGCATCCATCCGCCGGAGATGAAAACCCAGTCCAGCGGCACGCCGCTGCGTCAAATTCCGCTGGCGACCCGTTTCGTTATGCCGCTGAAGCAGCACATTGGTGCTGAGGGCGAACTGTGTGTAAAAGAAGGCGATACCGTCCTTCGCGGCCAGCCATTGACCTTTGGTCGCGGACGTATGCTGCCGATCCACGCTCCGACATCCGGTAAAGTGGTGGCGATTACCCCTCACACCGTGGCACATCCGTCAGCCCTCTCCGAGCTGAGCGTCATTATTGAAGCCGACGGCGAAGACCGCTGGTTCGAACGCGATGGCTGGAGTGACTACCGCGCTCACAGCCGGGAAGCGCTCATCGAGCGTATCCATCAGTTCGGCGTTGCCGGGCTGGGTGGCGCAGGGTTCCCGACCGGCGTCAAACTGCGCGGTGGCGGCGATAAAATTCAGACGCTGATTATCAACGCCGCCGAATGCGAACCCTACATCACCGCCGATGACCGCCTGATGCAGGACTGCGCCGCGCAGGTGGTGGAAGGGATCCGTATTCTTGCCCATGTACTGCAACCGCGCGAAGTGCTGATTGGTATTGAGGACAACAAACCGCAGGCCATCTCCATGCTGCGTGCGGTGCTCGCCGGTAGCCACGATATTGGTCTGCGCGTCATTCCGACCAAATACCCTTCTGGCGGGGCGAAACAGCTGACGCAAATACTCACCGGGAAACAGGTTCCCCACGGCGGCCGCTCTTCTGATATTGGCGTGTTGATGCAAAACGTAGGCACCGCCTACGCCGTGAAACGCGCGGTAATTGACGGTGAACCCCTGACCGAACGCGTGGTGACGCTAACGGGTGAGTCCGTTTCTCGTCCGGGCAACGTCTGGGCGCGTCTGGGTACACCGGTTCGTCATCTTCTGGAGCAGGCCGGATTCTGTCCCGGCAGCGATCAGATGGTGATCATGGGCGGCCCATTGATGGGCTTTACCCTGCCGTGGCTGGACGTCCCGGTCGTAAAAATCACTAACTGTCTGCTCGCCCCCTCTGCGACCGAAATGGGTGAAGAGCAGGAAGAAAAAGGCTGCATCCGCTGCAGCGCCTGTGCCGATGCCTGCCCGGCGGATCTGCTTCCGCAGCAGTTGTACTGGTACAGCAAAGGCCAGCTGCACGATAAAGCGCAAGCGCATAACCTGGCCGACTGCATCGAATGCGGCGCCTGTGCCTGGGTCTGCCCAAGCAACATTCCGCTGGTGCAATACTTCCGTCAGGAGAAGGCTGAAATTTATGCCATCTCGATGGAAGAAAAACGCGCCGCCGAAGCGAAAGCCCGCTTTGAAGCGCGCCAGGCTCGACTGGAGCGCGAAAAACTGGCCCGTCAGGAGCGTCATAAGCAGGCTGCCGTTCAGCCCGGCGAGAAAGATCAGGATGCCATTAACGCGGCGCTGGCTCGCGTTCGCGAGAAAAAAGCAACGGCGGCGCAGCCTGTCGTGATCCCGGCTGGCGAGAAACCGGATAACAGCGAAGCCATTGCCGCCCGTGAAGCGCGTAAGGCCGCGGCCCGCGCACGTCAGGCAGAAAAAGCGCAGACCGCGCAACCGGAAGCCAACGTCGATCCGCGTAAAGCGGCCGTTGAAGCCGCCATCGCCCGCGCGAAGGCCCGTAAAGCGGGAGAGCAGCAGGTAGTCGTTGAGCAGGAGCCCGTAGATCCGCGTAAAGCGGCGGTGGAAGCCGCGATAGCCCGAGCCAAAGCGCGTAAAGCGGCCCAGCAGCCGCAACCGGCCGCAGAAGAGGCACCGGTCGACCCGCGTAAAGCCGCAGTCGAAGCGGCTATCGCCCGCGCTAAAGCCCGTAAAGCGGCGCAGCAGGAAGAACAGCAGCCGGCCGCAAACGACGATCCACGCAAAGCCGCAGTCGCCGCCGCGATTGCACGCGTTCAGGCGAAGAAAGCCGCACAGCAAGCAGTTAACGAGGATTAAATGGTTTTCAGAATCGCAAGTTCCCCTTACACCCATAACCAGCGCCAGACGTCGCGCATTATGATGCTGGTCTGCCTGGCCGCGTTGCCTGGCATTGCCGTCCAGTGTTGGTTTTTCGGCTGGGGAACCCTGTTCCAGTTAGTGCTGGGCTGTGCCAGCGCCGTAGCGGCAGAAGCGCTGGTGCTGAAGCTGCGTAAGATGCACGTCTCCCGTATCCTCAGCGATAACTCGGCCCTGCTGACGGGTCTGCTGCTGGCCATCAGTATCCCACCGTTTGCACCGTGGTGGATGGTCGTGCTCGGTACCGTGTTTGCGGTGATTATTGCCAAACAGTTATACGGTGGACTGGGCCATAACCCGTTTAATCCGGCGATGATCGGCTATGTGGTACTGCTGATCTCCTTCCCGGTGCAAATGACCAGTTGGCTGCCGCCGCATGAGATCGCCGCCACCGTGCCTGGTTTTATGGATGCCCTGCATGTGATCTTTACCGGTCATACGGCGTCCGGTGGCGATATGAACACGTTGCGTATGGGCGTGGATGGTATCAGCCAGGCCACACCGCTCGACACGTTTAAAACCGCCCTGCATGCCGGGCACAGCGTTGAGCAGATCATGAAGTCGGCTATCTACAGCGGCGTGCTGGCGGGTGCGGGCTGGCAGTGGGTTAATCTGGCGTATCTGCTGGGCGGCCTGTTCCTGCTGCAGCAGAAAGCGATCCGCTGGCATATTCCGGTCAGCTTCCTTGTCACGCTGGCAGTCTGCTCCACGCTGGGCTGGTTGTTCTCTCCTGAGTCCCTGGCCAGCCCGCAAATGCATCTGCTCTCTGGCGCGACCATGCTGGGCGCCTTCTTTATTCTGACCGACCCGGTGACCGCCTCGACCACCAACCGTGGCCGCCTGATCTTTGGCGCGCTGGCCGGTCTGCTGGTGTGGCTGATCCGCAGTTTTGGTGGTTACCCGGACGGGGTGGCATTCGCTGTCCTGCTTGCCAACATCACCGTACCGCTCATTGACTACTACACGCGCCCGCGCGTGTACGGCCATCGTTAAGGGTTTCGCGATGCTGAAAACAATGCAAAAACACGGCGTCACACTGGCTGTTTTCGCCGCAGTCCTGACCGGGCTGACGGCGCTGGTGAACGAACTGACCAAAACGACCATTGATGAACAGGCCGCGAAGCAGCAAAAGGCGCTGTTCGATCAGGTGATCCCGCCTGATTTCTACGATAATGACCTGCAGAAAAGCTGCTTCGTGGTGCAGGCACCGCAGCTGGGCAAAGGCCCGCATCGTCTCTTTATCGCCCGTAAAGGAGATAAAGCGGTAGGCGCGGTTATGGAAGCCACGGCCCCTGATGGTTACTCCGGTGCCATTCAGCTTCTGGTGGGTACCGATTTTTCCGGTACCGTACTGGGTACCCGCGTGACTCAGCACCATGAAACACCAGGCCTTGGGGATAAAATTGAAACCCGCCTGAGCGACTGGATTTTGCACTTCGCCGGTAAAGTGATCCACGGCGAAGCGGATCCGGCGTTTGCCGTGAAGAAAGATGGCGGCGAGTTTGACCAGTTCACCGGGGCCACCATTACCCCGCGTGCCGTCGTGAATGCCGTAAAACGAGCCGGGCTGTATGCAGAAACGCTGCCCGCGCAGATCAACAATCTTCCGGCCTGTGAGGAGTCATCATGAGCCAGGTTAAAGAGGTCATTGTCCAGGGGCTGTGGAAGAACAACTCCGCCCTGGTTCAACTGCTGGGGATGTGTCCGCTGCTGGCGGTGACATCCACCGCCACCAACGCGCTGGGTCTGGGTCTGGCAACCACGCTGGTACTGACTCTGACCAACCTCTCCATTTCCGCCCTGCGCCGCTGGACGCCGTCGGAAATCCGTATTCCGATTTACGTGATGATCATCGCGTCGGTGGTAAGTGTCGTTCAGATGCTGATTAACGCCTACGCGTTCGGTCTGTATCAGTCACTGGGGATCTTTATTCCGCTGATCGTCACCAACTGTATCGTGGTTGGTCGTGCAGAAGCCTTTGCCGTGAAGAACAGCCCGGCAATGTCAGCGCTGGATGGTTTCGCCATCGGGATGGGCGCCACCGGCGCCATGTTCGTTCTGGGCTCACTGCGTGAGATCCTGGGCAACGGTACGCTCTTTGACGGCGCAGACGCGCTGTTGGGAAGCTGGGCCAAAGTCTTGCGCATTGAGGTGTTCCATACGGATACGCCTTTCCTGCTGGCTATGCTGCCGCCGGGCGCGTTTATTGGCCTTGGCATGATGCTGGCGATAAAATACCTGATTGATGAAAAACGTAAGCGCCGCGCGGCTGAGCGTAGCGTGCAGGAAGGGATACCCGAGAAAGCCTCATGAATAAAGACAAGCGCATTGCGATCCTGACACGTCTGCGGGACGAGAATCCTCATCCGACGACAGAGCTGAATTTTAACTCACCGTTTGAGCTGCTGATCGCAGTGCTGCTTTCAGCCCAGGCCACCGACGTGAGCGTGAATAAAGCCACCGCCCTGCTCTATCCGGTGGCCAACACCCCGAAAGCCATGCTGGAGCTGGGTGTGGAAGGGGTGAAGTCCTATATCAAAACCATTGGCCTGTTTAACAGCAAAGCGGAGAATGTGATAAAGACCTGCCGTATTTTGCTGGAGCGTCACGGTGGCGAAGTGCCCGAAGATCGTGAGGCGCTGGAAGCGTTGCCGGGCGTAGGCCGCAAAACGGCGAATGTGGTACTTAACACCGCGTTTGGCTGGCCTACCATCGCCGTGGATACCCATATTTTCCGCGTCTCTAACCGGACCAACTTTGCGCCGGGTAAAAATGTCGAACAGGTGGAAGAGAAACTGCTAAAAGTGGTTCCCGCCGAATTTAAGGTCGACTGCCATCACTGGTTGATCCTGCACGGCCGTTATACCTGCATTGCCCGAAAGCCTCGCTGCGGTTCCTGTATCATCGAAGATCTCTGCGAATATAAAGAAAAAGTGTATCCCTGATTGCCCTCTCCTGCTCTTCCTTTCGCCTCATCAAGACCTTACTAAAGGAAGGCTTAACTAAAAACCTTCCTTTTGACCGCAAATTGTCCGTACCGGTGCGCTTTCACCCTGTCAATTATTCGGTCATTTAACGCTCAAACAGGTTAATACTTTTTTCACTACCGAAAATTTCTATACATCTGTGATCGGGATCACTCTGATAACTTCATGTTGATTTTTTGTTGTCAAAACCAACCCAAACCCTTTGCCAGACAAGATATAACCCCTCAAGGACCACAGATAAAACCACCCATTTTTCAGAATATGGGCTATATGACTGCAATTAGCGGCAAATAGCAGAACATATCGCCTGATAGCAGGAGCAGAGGGCATATGGCAGTCAAAAAACCTAACAATACTCATCGTATAAAATTTAACGCTGAATAACATTTGCATAAACCGAGGATTATAGCGGCTCAGTTATATGTAACAGATTATTACAAACGTATTGCCAGACGGGTCAGGATAGTGAACATTACCCGCCGTTTCTCCTCCCAATATAACTATAAGGCGGATGGACTAGGGCCATCACGCTATGAACACCCCCGTTAATATGGGATGTAAAAAAAGAGGTATATGTGTCAACTGCAAACAATAAACCAACAGAAGAAAGCGTGAGTCTGAACGCTTTTAAACAGCCAAAAGCGTTCTATCTCATCTTCTCTATCGAGTTATGGGAGCGTTTTGGTTATTACGGCCTGCAAGGGATCATGGCGGTTTACCTGGTTAAGCAACTGGGTATGTCCGAAGCAGACTCCATCACGCTGTTCTCTTCATTCAGTGCCCTCGTTTACGGTCTGGTCGCTATCGGCGGCTGGCTCGGTGATAAAGTTCTTGGTACTAAACGTGTCATCATGCTGGGCGCCATTGTGCTGGCGATCGGCTATGGACTGGTTGCCTGGTCAGGCCATGACGCAGCTGTGGTCTATATGGGGATGGCGACCATCGCCGTTGGTAACGGATTATTCAAAGCGAACCCGTCTTCCCTGCTCTCTACCTGCTACAGCAAAGATGACCCGCGTCTGGACGGTGCATTCACCATGTACTACATGTCCATCAACATCGGTTCATTCTTCTCTATGCTGGCGACCCCATGGCTCGCGGCTAAGTTCGGCTGGAGCGTGGCGTTTGCGCTGAGCTTTGTCGGTATGCTGATTACCGTTGTGAACTTCCTGTTCTGCCGTAGCTGGGTTAAAGACTACGGTTCAAAACCGGATTTCGAACCAGTACATATGGGCAAACTGCTGGCCACCATCGTGGGTGTTGTGATCCTCGCGTCAATCGCCACCTGGCTGCTGCATAACCAGGGTGTTGCACGTGCCGTTCTGGGCGTGGTTGCGCTGGGTATCGTGATTATCTTTGCTAAAGAAGCCTTCGCGATGCAGGGTGCGGCCCGTCGTAAGATGATTGTGGCATTCATCCTGATGCTGGAAGCGATTATCTTCTTCGTACTGTACAGCCAGATGCCAACGTCTCTGAACTTCTTCGCTATTCGTAACGTTGAGCACTCCATCCTGGGTATCGCGTTCGAGCCGGAGCAGTATCAGGCACTGAACCCGTTCTGGATCATGATTGGCAGCCCTATTCTGGCGGCTATCTATAACAAGATGGGTGACCGTCTGCCAATGCCGCACAAGTTCGCTATCGGTATGGTGCTGTGCTCAGGTGCATTCCTGGTGCTGCCGCTGGGTACCAAATTTGCGACTGACGCCGGTATCGTCTCCGTTAACTGGCTGATCCTGAGCTATGCGCTGCAGTCCATCGGTGAACTGATGATCTCCGGTCTGGGCCTGGCGATGGTTGCACAGCTGGTGCCACAGCGTCTGATGGGCTTCATCATGGGGAGCTGGTTCCTGACCACTGCCGGTGCGGCCATCATCGCCGGTAAGATCGCAAACCTGATGGCGGTTCCGGAGAACGTAACCGATCCGCTGGTCTCCCTGAATGTTTACGGCAGCGTCTTCCTGCAGATTGGTATCGCAACGGCGGTTATCGCGGCTCTGATGCTGCTGACTGCACCGAAGCTGAACCGCATGACTCAGGACGACGACAAAACGACGAAGGCGACCGAAACCGCTACCGCGTAATGTTATTGAGAAACGACGAGCCGCTAATGTATTAGCGGCTTTTTTTTTGTTTGATCGCGCACTAACATAGCTGAAACCTCAGCAAAAAGGAGTTACCGATGAAACTGTTCTACAAACCGGGCGCGTGCTCTCTTGCTTCCCATATAACCCTGCGCGAGAGCGGCAAAGATTTCACGCTGGACGGCGTTGACCTGATGAAAAAACGTCTGGAAAACGGCGACGATTTTTTTGCCATTAACCCGAAGGGACAAGTTCCGGCACTGCTGCTGGATGACGGTACCCTGCTGACAGAAGGCGTCGCGATTATGCAGTACCTGGCGGACAACGTGCCCGACCGTCAGTTGCTGGCCCCGGTAGGGACGATTTCACGCTATAAAACGCTTGAGTGGCTGAACTACATCGCTACCGAACTGCACAAAGGGTTCACGCCGCTGTTCCGTCCGGATACACCGGAAGAGTACAAACCGACCGTGCGCGCCCTGCTGGAGAAAAAGCTGCAGTTCATCAACGAATCGTTGAAAGACGACCAGTTTATCTGCGGGACACGGTTTACCATTGCCGATGCGTATCTGTTTACCGTGCTGCGCTGGGCACGTGCGATTAAGCTGAATCTGGACGGGTTAGACCATATCGCAGCGTATATGGCGCGCGTGGCGGAGCGCCCTGCGGTGGCCGCGGCGCTGAAAGCGGAAGGATTGAATTAACCGGGTCGTTATCGCCCGGCGGCGCTTCGCTTGCACGGGCCTACGGGATTTGTAGGCCGGGTAAGCGCAGCGCCACCCGGCATAGTTTAGAGCTGTGTTGCACTAAAATAGTGTTCTGGCTGCGCAATACGATCCTGTGCCGCGACCACCTGCAGTTCATATTCCTGCATCTCTTTCGTCGCAACCATAATCTCGTAAACCGCCGCAGTCACATGCTCAAGCGCTTCGCGAAGCGTCGCGCCCTGCAGCAATTTCACCAGCAACAGTCCGCTGGTCACATCCCCCACTCCCACTGGCTGACGCAGGCCAAAATCCACCAGCGGACGGCTGATGTGCCAGGCATCGTCTTTGGTGACCAGCAGCATCTCAAAACGGTCTCTGCTCAGCCCTGCTCGTGCGAGATGTTTCACCAGCACAATCTCAGGCCCCTGGGCTATCAGTTCACGAGAAGCGCTTACAGCTTCTTCTACACTGTTTACCGGATGCTCGCAGAGGATCTCCAGTTCGATCAGGTTTGGCGCGATGATATCGCTGGCGGGCAACGCATGGCGAACATGGAATTCAGCCACCCCAGGCGCCACAATACAGCCTTTCTCCGGATGCCCCATAACCGGGTCGCAGAAGTACTTTGCGGATGGATTTGCCGCTTTCACCTGGCGAACGATGCCGAGGATATGCTCCCCCTGCTCTGCGGAACCCAGGTAACCGCTCAGAACGGCATCACAGCGTTTGAGCTGGTCAATATCGGCAATGCCCTGCACGATCTCCGTGAGATGCGAGGGCGGCATCACGCAGCCGGTCCATTTGCCGTATTGTGTATGGTTTGAGAATTGTACGGTATTGAGGGGCCAGACGTTGGCACCGAGGCGGCGCATCGGGAATTCCGCCGCGCTATTGCCAGCATGTCCAAAAACAACGTGGGACTGAATGGCGAGAATGTTCTTCATTTTATGCTTACCAAACCCTGAAAAAACAAAAAGGGCGTGGTTTCCCACGCCCCTGGATACTTTTACTTACTTCCAGCAGACCAGACAGTAGTTTTTCTTACCGCGACGCAGCAGCGTATAGCGGCCATACAGGCGATCGCTGTCAGCGAAGGTGTATTCCGGGTCAGCCTGTTTTTCACCGTTAATGGTGATAGCGTTAGACGCAATGGTTTTACGTGCCTGGCCACGAGACGGCTGCAACTCAGAGTCCACCAGCGCCTGCATCAGGTCGGCACCTTTCTCCATCTCCACCATCGGCACGCCATCCTGCGCCAGCTGTTCGAAATCGGCTTCGCTCAGATCGCTCAGCGTACCGTTGAACAGGCTTGCGGTAATGCGTTTCGCCGCGGCCAGACCTTCCTCGCCGTGAACCAGTTTGGTCACTTCATCCGCGAGCACATACTGTGCACGTGGTGCTTTACCGCTGTTTTTGTCTTCTTCTTCCAGGGCATTGATGGTTTCAATGTCCATAAAGGTGAAGAACTTCAGGAAGCGGTAAACATCGGCGTCCGCGGTGTTGATCCAGAACTGATAGAATTTGTACGGGCTGGTTTTCTTCGGATCGAGCCATACGGCACCGCCTTCGGTTTTACCGAATTTAGTCCCGTCGGCTTTGGTGATCAGCGGAACGGTCAGACCAAACACCTGGTTTTGATGCAGGCGACGGGTCAGATCGATACCGGAGGTGATGTTACCCCACTGGTCAGAACCGCCAATCTGCAGGCAGACGCCGTGCAGTTTATTCAGACAGGCGAAGTCATAACCCTGCAGCAGGTTATAAGAGAATTCAGTAAAGGAGATACCTTGATCGTCACGGTTCAGGCGCTGTTTCACCGCTTCTTTGTTAATCATCTGGTTAACAGAGAAGTGCTTACCGATATCACGCAGGAAGGTCAGCACGTTCATGCTGCCAAACCAGTCGTAGTTGTTGGCGGCAATCGCGGCGTTATCACCACAGTCGAAGTCGAGGAACGGTGCAACCTGTTTGCGGATCTTATCCACCCACTCCTGCACGGTGTCTTCGGTGTTCAGTTTACGCTCAGCGGCTTTAAAGCTTGGGTCGCCGATCAGACCGGTCGCGCCGCCCACCAGGGCCACAGGCTTATGCCCAGCCATCTGGAAGCGTTTCAGGCATAACAATGGAACAAGATGCCCCAAATGCAAGCTGTCAGCGGTGGGATCAAAGCCGCAATAGAGCGCGATCGGGCCTTGCGCCAGTCGCTCTGCTAACGCTTCCTCGTCCGTCACCTGGGCCACGAGGCCCCGCTCTTGCAATTGTTTAATCAAGTTACTGCTTGCCATCAAATTCTCCATGTATAAACGACTGCACCTTTGCCGGTACACGACTTTTCGCCTGATGCGAAAGGACCATAGAATAAAGCGCAAGCGCGGTGTGCGCTAGCGCTTAAATCAACAAATTTCGGGGATTACGGTGCCAGCCTGTCGATTTTCCAGCCGCCGTTGTCGCGCTGGTATAAAAAGCGGTCGTGCAGGCGATGTTCGCCCCCCTGCCAGAACTCAATCTGCTCGATCGGAATGCGGAAACCGCCCCAAAAACTGGGCAGTGGAATTTCGCCCTGCTGGAACTTCTGCTTGAGTTCAAGGAATTTGCTTTCCAGCACACCGCGGGCAGAAATTCGGCTGGACTGTTTTGAGACCCAGGCACCAATCTGGCTGTCACGCGGGCGGCTGTGGAAATACTTCACCACTTCCAGCGTGGAAAGGCGCTCCGCTTTGCCTGTGACCATCACCTGGCGTTCCAGCATATGCCACGGAAACAGAAGGCTGATACGGGGATTGTTTTCTAAGTGGTGCGCTTTGCGGCTGCCCAGGTTGGTGTAGAACACCAGCCCTTTCTCGTCATAATGCTTAAGCAGCACGATGCGTTGATACGGCTGACCGTTTTCATCTACCGTGGCGACAACCATGGCCGTTGGATCGGCCAGTTTTGCTTCGCAGGCCTGTTTCAGCCAGCGTTCAAAAAGCACCAGGGGTTCAGCGGGAAGATCCTGGCGACGCAAGCCGCCTTTGGTGTATTCACGGCGCAGATGCGCAATTTGCTGCAGTTCGTCGTTATCAGACATGGCGTTAGGTGACGTTGAGATTGGGTGGCGCTATTGTGCGCCGCCCCTGTGAAAATCTCAACGCTTCGGATTTTCGAGCTGGCAATTGTTCAGCACGATGCGGTCGCGTTTGTAGATGGTTGCGCTGTCGCCTTTTGACCAGAAGACATAAATGCCGTCGGTATAACGCGCCCCGGAAGCCGAAATACCCTGCTTCAGGGTCAGCAATTTGTTGTCATAAACAAAGCTGGCTTCCTGGCGAGGATTATTTAGCTTCACGGTCAGCGGTTTTTCATCACAGCGATACTCCAGCGTATCGGTCTGCATGCGCTCAACGAGCTGGTTATAGACGCTGCACCCAGACAGCAAGACAGGTACAGCAAGAAGGAGAAGTTTTTTCATGAGCGTATTCCGAAGACTATCCTGGTCCTGGAGGGCATGTCCGCCCCCCTGTTTGCATGCCATTTTAACGGCGATACGCAGCGCTGAATTTCAGTTAACTCTGATTATGACGCGGATTGGCCGGGAAAATCGCACCGAGCACACTGGCCTCGCGTGCGCCGGTCACTGACGGTAAATTACCCGGCAGCCCGGCAACGGTACGCCAGGCAAGCCAGGCGAAGGCCAGCGCTTCCATGTCGTCTCCGCTGATGCCGGCATCATCGGTGGTCGTCACTTCGGTGCCAGGCAACAACCCGGCAAGGCGGGCCATCACCAGCGGGTTGCGGCTTCCGCCTCCGCAGACCAGCAGACGTTCGCAACCACCGCTGAGAAGCACCTGTTCTGATATGGAGACCGCCGTGAGTTCGGCCAGCGTCGCCTGGATATCCTGCGGTGCCAGCGCCGGGAACTGCGCCAGCTGACGTTCAAGCCAGCCATAGTTGAAATACTCTCGCCCGGTGCTTTTCGGTGCCGGTAACGCAAACCAGGGATCGCTAAGCATGGATTGCAGCAGCGGGAGAATCACTTTGCCTTCGCTTGCCCACTGGGCGTCTTTATCATACGGTTTACCGCACTGACGCCAGATCCAGGCATCCATCAGCATGTTACCCGGGCCGGTATCATATCCCCGTACCGGTTGGCCCGGGATCAGCATCGACAGGTTGGCAATACCGCCAATGTTAAGCACCATACGGCGCTCCGTCGGATGCCCCAGCAACGCCTGATGAAAGGCCGGTACCAGCGGCGCCCCCTGCCCACCCAGCGCGATATCACGACGACGAAAATCGCCCACGACCGTCACACCCGTTTTGGCTACAATCTGATTGTTATCGCCGATTTGCATGGTATGTGGCGCGTCACCAGTGGGTTCGTGCCAGACAGTTTGCCCGTGACACCCAATCGCGACCACATCCTGCGGCCGGAGATTCTCTTTACGCATCAGCGCCAGTACCGCATCGGCAAACAGCGCACCCAGCCTGACATCAAGCTGTCCAAGCTGCGAAAGCGTCAACTGTTGCCCCTGACAGATGCTCAGGATCTCCTCTTTCAGCGAAATGGGGATAGGCCAGGTCAGGCTTGCCTGTTGTGCCACCATGTTTTCATCGATAGCAGCCAGGACGACATCTACCCCATCCAGACTGGTGCCTGACATCACACCAATATAGCGACCCGATTTCATGCGCTTTCCTTACGTTACGTGGGCTAAGGATAACCACTCAACCATAAACAGCACCGCTTTGCCATCCGGCGATAATATTTTTTAACACTCTCAGAGACGTAACAGGGCGGAATTCTGTTTATCTCTCGTTAAGTCAAATTCAAGTACAATTTTCCGATTGTTAGTGCAAAGATATGAACTATGGCTCTTTATGCCATATAATTTAGCCATAACGGATGCCCGGATCGGGCGTTTTTGGTGAACAGGAGATTCAAATGATTTTACGTGTACTGGGCGTTTCGCTGATTGGTTTAACCCTGGCTGGCTGTGTGAATGACAGTTCACTTTCTGGCGACGTTTATAGCGCTTCTGAAGCGAAACAGGTTCAGAACGTGACTTACGGTACTATTGTTAACGCACGTCCTGTTCAGATTCAGGGTGGCGACGAAAACAACGTCATGGGCGCCATTGGCGGCGCGGTTCTGGGTGGCTTCCTGGGTAACACCGTAGGCGGTGGTACCGGCCGTTCTCTGGCAACTGCGGCAGGTGCCGTGGCAGGTGGCGTAGCAGGCCAGGGCGTTCAGGGTGCGATGAACAAAACCCAGGGTGTGGAGCTGGAAATCCGTAAAGACGACGGCAGCACCATCATGGTTGTACAGAAACAAGGCAGCACCCGCTTCTCTGCTGGTCAGCGCGTCGTGCTGGCAAGCAACGGTAGCCAGGTTACCGTTTCTCCGCGTTAATTCATAAAGGATGTGGCTTTCAGGCCACATCCTTTTACAAAAAGCATCATTAAAATAAATATATTTACAAACCCCATTCGCGCCATCAATAATTAACTTCCTCGTATCTTGTTCCTGCGCAAAGTATTCCCCCCGCATTGCCGTTAGACTAATCTCAATTCTCTTTTTGCAATTTATTATATTTTATTAAAAACCCTATGCTTGCGATTACCCGATACGTGAAAAAACCTTATATTCCGTTCTGTTTAGGCTGCATTGTCGTTATTGGAATATTACAATTTCTGTTTTTAAAACTGGTCGAATGGGTGCCGTCATTCTCACCACTTTTATTCCCTACACTTACCATTTTTTTACTGGTATTCCATCTGTTTATTGCCTGTTTTATGGCGATGAAATACTGGTGTGACAGAAGGCGGCTGTATCTGATTGCCATCGCTTTCGCCTTTGGCGGCTCGGCCCTGTTGATGGTGGGAACGCTCACCAGCTTCCCGGCATGGCTTGATCTCTATCAGTTCAACGTCGTGGACTATAACGATGCGATGATTTTCTTTATGTTCCGCCATCTGTTAATGGCGGTACTGATGATCGTGTCGGCCTTACTTTATATCGTCAGGGATAATCCGCTTCCACGCATGGCGCATATTTCCATTGTTGCCGCCACGTTTCTGTTTACGGTTATCATGGTCATGCTGGCATGGTTCTATTCCAGCCATTCGCCGTGGCTGTCGCTGGACCTGGTGGATAATGAAACCCACCAATTTATGGTTCTCTGGAGCCATGCGATTAACATCGTCTTAATTATTCTTTGGGTAGTGACATTAGCAACGCTAATGCTTATAACCCGCGTCCGCAATCTTTTCTGGGTGGGCGGTAATTTCTTATGCGTCTGTTATATCGTGACACTGGCGATGTTATTAGCGGGCGGACATGCCGAGGATATCTCCTGGTATCGTGCGCGCTTATTTGAAACCGTGGCGACGTTACTGATTATATTTGTCCTGCTGTACGACGTCTTTCAGCTGTATCGCGACTCGCATCTGAAATATCAGCAGTCTTATCAGAACTCAATTCGCGATCCCCTGACCCGTCTCTACAATCGCAGCTATTTTTACGATGCGCTCAATCAGGCACTGAGTACCAGCAAAGCCAGCCGCCCTGTTTCGGTTATCGTCAGCGATCTCGATCGTTTCAAACGCATCAATGACTGCTACGGCCACCTGCAGGGGGACAAAGTGCTGCAGTTTGTGGCGAACCTGCTGATGGACTCTGTGCGACCGCAGGACATTGCTGCTCGTATAGGCGGCGAGGAGTTCGTGTTGATGTTAACCAACACCTCTTCTGAAGCCGCGTACCGGGTTGCAGAACGCATCAGGCTGAATTTGAGCAGTTTTGATAAGACAAGCAGCGAGGGTCAGCTACCGGAACCGATAACCATCAGTATGGGCGTCTTTACGGCAACGTCAGTAGACGTGACCGCTGAAGAGTGCGTTGGAAATGCTGACAAAGCGATGTACGAGGCGAAAGAGACAGGTCGCAACCGGGTTATCGTCTTCAGAGGATGAAAGGCCTTGCGAATGCAAGGCCTGATAAGGTCAGGCGTCGCGTGCCTGCAGCTCGTGAATGTTCTGCTCAAGGCGTCCAATCAGACTGATGAGCATTTCAAGCTCCGCAGGTGAAACCCCGGACAGGATCTCGCCGCGCGTTTTGGTAATCACCGCTTCCATTTCAGTGATAATGGGAGCCGCTTTCTCGGTGAGTTTAATCCGCTTGGCGCGACGGTCGCTGGCACAGGTTTGTCGGGAGATCAGTCCCTTCTCTTCCAGTTGATCAAGCGTTCGCACCAGCGACGGCTGCTCAATACCGATCGCTTTTGCCAGTTGAATTTGTGACTGGTCGGGCGGCAGCTGATGAATGTTGTGCAGCGTGACCCAATGCGTCTGTGTCAATTCCAGAGGTTTCAGGCGATGGTCAATCAGAGCACGCCAGACGCGTACCAACCTTGCCAGATCAGAACCTAATGGCGATTCCAATTTCATCTCCTTATAATTAGCTTGCTAAGTTATTGTACTGATTTTAGAATAGTGTGCAGCATTTGTATTGCCAAAACAAATGCATTACGACATTCATCAAACTTAAAACGATGACTTACACTGAAAAGTGATGTTTCATCTCATTAAGACAAGCCATCCCGGCATTCTGTTCACTGCAAAGGATCTCTGCTCGTGACGTTTTTTCATCGCTCAGAGGGGCTGCCCCTTCAGGACCTGATCTTCGGTGCATCAGTCTACTTTCCTCCCCTGTTTAAAGCCGTTCTGGTGGGCTTTCTGATCTGGCTTGTCGCCCATCGTCTGCTTCGCGACTGGATGTATTCTGGTGAGATCTGGCACCCCATGTTGATGGATCTCTCTTTGTTCGCCCTCTCCGTCTGTCTTGGTCTGGCCGTATTGATTGTGTGGTGACTATGCCCCTGAAAACGCTGAAGTACTTTTCCACCCTCTTTGTCCTGGCTCTGGCCCTGGTGGCCGGATGGTGGTTGTGGAATTATTATATGCAGTCCCCCTGGACACGTGACGGCAAAGTCCGCGCTGAGCAGGTCAGTATCACCCCGCAGGTATCGGGCAGTATTACGGCGCTTTTGGTTAAGGATAACCAGTTCGTTAAAAAGGGAGATGTTTTATTCCGCATTGACGATACCCCCTATCATATTGCGATCCTTAACGCCCAGGCACAGTTGGCCAAGGCCCAGACTGAGCTGGCAAAAGCGAACAACGAAGCCACGCGTCGTCGGCATTTATCACAAAACTATATCTCCGCCGAAGACCTGGATACCGCCAACATCAACGTCAAGGCGATGCAGGCCAGCGTCAATGTGGCTGAGGCAACGCTCAAACAGGCGCAGTGGGAACTGACGCAAACCGTGGTACAGGCCCCTGTCGATGGGTGGGTGACGAACCTCTCTGCCCGCGTGGGTAATTATGCCACCACCGGCCAACCGATTTTCGCGCTGGTCGACAGCCACTCGTTTTACGTGGTGGGCTATTTTGAAGAGACCAAACTTCGCCACATTCGGGAAGGTGCCCCTGCCACGATAACGCTTTATAGTGGCTCGCAAAGGTTACAGGGTCACGTGTCCAGCATTGGCCGTGCCATTTACGATCAGAGCGTTGAAACCGATTCGGGCCTGGTTCCCGACATCAAACCGAATGTCCCCTGGGTGCGTCTGGCCCAGCGCGTGCCGGTTAGGGTGGAATTTGACCACTTACCGCAGGGCTTAACGCTGGTTTCCGGCACAACCTGTACTGTCTCCATCGGAACACCCTGATGAACGCCTTCTCCTGGCGAAACCTGCCGTGGATGAAAGCAACGCGCCCTCAGTGGCGCTACGCCCTGCGCAACGGCATTGCCATGTGCCTTGCGCTGAGCATTGCCTATTATCTGAACCTTGACGAACCTTACTGGGCAATGACCTCCGCGGCGGTCGTGAGCTTCCCGACCGTTGGCGGCGTGATCAGTAAAAGTCTCGGGCGCATCGCAGGCAGCCTGCTGGGTGCCACGGCGGCGCTGATCATTGCAGGCCATACGCTCAACGATCCGTGGCTCTTTTTACTGAGCATGGCGGCATGGCTGGGGTGCTGCACCTGGGCCTGCGCCCACTTTACCAATAACGTCGCCTACGCCTTTCAGCTGGCGGGCTATACCGCCGCGATTATTGCCTTTCCGGTGGTTAACGTTCTCGACACCACCGAGTTATGGGACATCGCCCAGGCGCGCGTCTGCGAAGTCATTGTCGGTATTCTGAGCGGCGGGTTCATGATGATGATCCTGCCCAGTACCTCCGACGGCACCGCGCTTATCACGGCGCTGAAGACCATGCATACCCGCTTGCTGGAACATGCGAGCCTGCTCTGGCAGCCGGATACTAACGATGAGATTCGCCTGGCGCATGAAAAGGTGATTGGTCAGATCCTGACCATGAATCTGCTACGCATTCAGGCCTTCTGGAGCCACTACCGTTTTCGCCGCCAGAACACCCTGCTGAACTATCTGCTTCACCAGCAGCTACGGATGACCAGTGCGATCTCCAGCCTGCGCCGGATGTTGCTCAACTGGTCAACGCCACCGGAAAACACCCGTGCCATCATTGAAACGCTGCTTGCGGCCCTCGCCCGCCCGGATGCCGACATTTACACCGTGGCCCGTATTATCGCCCCGCTCGCGCCTAAAGATGAGTACGATTATCGCCATCGCGCCTTCTGGCAGCGTCTGAACTACTTTTGCCGGTTGTACCTGCGCAGCAGTCGCTGGATCAAGGCTGTCGAAAATGCCACGCCGATAACGGAATTCGCCGTCCCCAGTAGCCCGGCCCTGGCACGGCACACCGACTATCTGGAAGCGTTGTGGAGCGGTTTTCGGACCTTTTGCGCACTGACGCTGGTGGGCGCATGGAGCATTACCACGCAGTGGGAATCGGGCTCCGCCGCGCTCACGCTGGCCGCCATCAGTTGCGTGCTCTACTCCGTCGCCGCCTCCCCCTTCAACTCGCTTACGCTGCTGCTGCGCACGCTGGTGTTGCTATCGCTGTTCAGCTTTGTGGTCAAGTTCGGCCTCATGGTGCAGATAAGCGACCTGTGGCAGTTCCTGCTGTTTCTGTTTCCGCTGTTAACCACTATGCAGCTTCTGAAGCTGCAAATGCCCAAACTGGCGGGTCTCTGGGGTCAGCTGATTGTCTTTATGGGCTCGTTCATCTCGGTAACGAACCCGCCGGTTTATGATTACGCCGATTTTCTCAATGATAATCTGGCAAAAATCCTTGGCGTGGGTCTGGCGTGGCTGGCTTTTGCCGTATTACGCCCCGGCTCAGACGCACGTAAAAGCCGACGCCATATCCGCGAGCTTCGTCGGGGGTTTGTCGATCAGCTCAGCCGTAAACCGCATCTGCGCGAGAGCGAGTATGAATCGCTGGTGTACCACCATGTCAGCCAGCTCAATAACAGCCAGGACTCGCTTTCGCGCCGCTGGCTACTGCGCTGGGGAGTGGTCCTGCTGAACTGTTCCCATGTTGTCTGGCAACTTCGCGCATGGGAGACGCGGTCCGATCCGCTGTCGCAGGTGCGTGATGTGTGCATCTCCCTGCTTCGCGATGTGATGAGTGAACGCGGTGTTCAGCAACGCCCGCTGGAAGCGACGCTGACTGAGCTGCAGCGGATCTGCGACAGTCTCGCTCACCACCATCAGCCCGCCGCGCGTGATTTAGCGTCGATAATCTGGCGGCTGCACTGTTCCCTGTCACAGCTGGAACAAGCGCCACCGCCGGGGACGATTGGGGATCAGATCACCCCGCAGGCATAGCGTGCTCCACCTCCACCAAGCGGTTTCGGCTGATCGGACATATTGTCGCCGCCTACGTGGATCATTAACGCCTTGCCTTTCACCTCATCCAGCTTTTTAAGGCGAGGCGCAACCACGGGATCCGTGGCTTTACCGTCGTTATTCACCACCAGCACGGGTAGATCGCCCAGATGGCCCATTCCGTTCGGGCCTTCATGCTTACCGGAATGTTGTGGGTCAAGGTGGCCGCCTGCCGCCTCTGCTGCCGAGGCTTTACCCTCTTTTAACGCCGGCTGACAACTGCCCTTAGCATGAACATGAAAACCATGTTCGCCGGGAGGCAGGGCTTTGAGATCGGGCGCAAATTCCAGTCCTTTGTCGGTTTCTGTGATTTTCACTGTGCCGATGGACTGACCTACACCCTGCGAGGTGACGAGATTCATTTCTACTTCATCGCTGGCTGCCTGCGCCCCTGCGCAAACAACCAGCGTGACCAGTGCCAGAGCAAAACGCTTCATATGACCTCCGCTGGTTATTTTTTGCCTCTTAAGTGTATACCAGAGGCAAAGATTTCACCGGAAAGTCACTTTTTACCGGTCTACGGTACGTCGTAACCAAGCGCAGCTTTGCGGATGCGGAACCACTGCTGACGGCTCATCTGCAACTCTTCCGCTGCCAGGGCAGAACGCACGCGTTCAATTTTACCGGAACCAATAATCGGTAGCGGTTTCGACGGCAGGCGCAGGATCCACGCGTAAACCACCTGTTCAATATTCTCAGCGTTCAGTTCACGGGCAATGGTTTCCAGCTCATTGCGCAGCGGCTGGAATTCATCGTCATTGAACAGACGACCGCCACCGAGGCAGGACCACGCCATAGGACGGATACGCAGCTGTTGCAGCTGATCGAGCGTACCATCCAGCAACAATGGCTGATGCACCGGGGAGATTTCCACCTGGTTGGTGGCCAGGGTAAAGGGCAGACGAGACTGCAGTAGCGCAAACTGCGCCGGGGTAAAGTTTGAGACGCCAAAATGACGCACTTTGCCGCTTTGATGCAGCGCCAGGAAAGCTTCAGCAACCTCATCGGCATCCATGAGCGGGTCGGGACGGTGGATCAGCAGCAGGTCGATATGATCCGTCGCCAGGTTCACCAGCGACTGCTCGGCGCTTTTGATGATGTGTGCGCTGTCGGTAATATAATGACCAAGGGCATGTTCAGGTTTTGCCGTCGTGGCAATACCGCATTTGGTGACAATTTCCATCCGCTCACGCAGCGCCGGAACCAGCTTGAGGGCTTCTCCGAACGCGGCTTCACACGCATAGCCGCCATAAATGTCAGCATGATCGACGGTGGTGATCCCTAAATCGAGGTGCTCCTCAATGAAGCTCGCCAGCTGCAGGGGGGACATATTCCAGTCCATCAGGCGCCAGTAACCCATCACAAAGCGGGAGAATTCTGGCCCCTGGGGGGCAAGGGTAATACGCTGAACCATAACATTTTCCTCAAGGAAGTGATGTCATGAGTATACGCAATTACCGTGTTAAAACAGTGAAGGTTGCTGGGGTTCTTCGGTTTCACCCGGCTTGTTTGCACGTATTTTGCGCAGAAACCGCTGGCGGCAGAGGCGAAGCACCTCCTGCTTTTGCGTGTCGCTGAAATGTTGCCAGTTAAACCGCTCGTCGCGGGTACGCATACACCCACGGCAATAACCGCGTTCATCCACCTGACAAATCCCCCGGCACGGGCTCTGGATGGGGAAAAACTCCAGCTGCTCTGCCACGCTCACCTCCGAATACCGATACTCACCTACAGTGAAGACGTTAAACGCCCCACGTGCAAGGGCTTTACCACAGTTTTGTGGCATTAAGGTTTCACTAATCTTCCCTCTCTATACTCGCCTCATCAATATGATGACAGGTTTGTTTTCGATGTGGTTAACGAAAAAGTTACAGTGTAACGATATAAAATTCACTCTGGGTTGTGCGCTTTTCTTCACGCTCTTAAACGCACTGTTTATTCAACGTAGCTGGGCCATTATTGCCCCGGTGCGGTTTCACGATATTCTCTTTGCCGCGTCCGTGCCGCTGGTGCTGTTCTGCGGCTGGGTGATTGTCTTCAGCCTGCTCAATATCCCCTTTATCCGTAAGCCGCTGCTGATCGTCTTAACTATCGGATGCGCCGCGGCCACCTATTTTATGTACACCTATGGTGCGGTTATCGATCAGAACATGATTGTTAACGTGTTCGAAACGAACTCCCAGGAGGCGACTGCGCTGGTCACGCCACAGATGATTCTGTGGATTGTCATTGCGGGACTGGTGCCTTCCGGGGTGTTAACGATGACGCGCATTCATACCGGAAAGTGGTGGTATGCCCTGCTGATGCGCGTTGCCGCCATGCTTGGCGCCCTGCTGGTGATCATCCTTGTCGCCGCCGTGTTTTACAAAGATTACGCGTCACTGTTTCGCAATAATAAAAGCATCGTCAAGATGGTGACGCCGGCGAACTACGTCAGTGCCATGGTGAAATACAGCAAGATGCGCTGGTTTGCAGGCGACCAGACGCTGGTGCGTATTGGTGAAGATGCCCATAAGGGCCCACTGATTGCAGGTCAGAACAAGAAAACGGTTCTGGTGCTGGTGGTAGGTGAGGCCTCACGTGCCGCGAACTACTCGCTGAATGGTTATGGCCGTGAAACGAACCCGGAACTGAAAAAGCAGGATGTCATCAACTTCCCGCAGGCCACGTCATGCGGTACCGAAACGGCCGTTTCCGTTCCCTGCATGTTCTCCGGCATGACGCGCAGCAAATACGATGCTGACCTGGCGCATCACCAGGAAGGGTTGCTCGATGTGCTCAAACATGCGGGAATCAACCTGCTGTGGCGCGACAATGACGGCGGCTGTAAAGGTGCCTGCGACCGCGTACCCCATACCGATATGACCCAGTGGAACCTGGATCAGTTCTGCAAAGACAAGTCCTGTATTGATGATGTGAACTTCTACCGTCTCGACAACGTGCTGGACGGCCTGAAACAGGACACCGTACTGGTGATCCACCTGATGGGCAGCCACGGTCCGGCCTACTATCACCGTTATCCGGACAATTTCCGCAGGTTCACGCCGACCTGCGATACCAACGAAATTCAGGATTGCGATCACCAGGCGCTGATGAACACCTACGACAACACCATCCTGTATACCGACAGTATGGTCAGTAAAACCATCGATGCGCTGAAAGCACGCCAGGCCAACATGAACACCGCGCTGATTTATCTCTCTGACCACGGCGAATCGCTGGGCGAAAGCGGAATTTATCTGCACGGTACACCGTATATGCTGGCCCCTGAGCAACAAACGCACATTCCGTTTATGTTCTGGTTATCACCGGACTATGCGAAAAACTTTGGAATCAACGCGCAGTGCCTGCGCGACTACGCAGCAAAAAATGCGGTTTCGCAGGACAACCTGTTCTCTACCGTACTGGGTATGATGGACGTGAAATCAACGGTTTATCAGCAGCAACTGGATATTCTGAACGCCTGCCGTCAATAAACTCACTTGCAATAGACCGAACGGTCTATTAGAGTTCGACCATGAGCAGAAATACTGAACACGATACACGCGAACATTTACTGGCGACCGGCGAGCGGCTTTGCATGCATCGCGGGTTCACCGGTATGGGGTTAAGCGAGTTACTTAAAACCGCCGAAGTGCCGAAGGGGTCGTTTTATCACTACTTCCGATCCAAAGAGGCGTTTGGCGTGGCGATGCTGGAGCGGCACTATGCCAGCTACCATCAGCGCCTGGCGACCCATTTCGCCCGTGGCGAAGGTAACTATCGGGATCGTGTTCTGAATTACTATCAGGAAACCCTGAACCAGTTCTGTCAGCAGGGCATTATCAGCGGATGCCTGACGGTAAAACTTTCTGCCGAAGTGTGCGATCTCTCCGAAGATATGCGCGCGGCCATGGATAAAGGTGCCAGCGGCGTTATAGCCCTGCTGGCGCAGGCGCTTGAGAATGGCCGCCATGAAAAAACGCTGGCCTTCTCCGGTGAGGCGTTAACCCAGGCGCAGGTCTTATATTCGCTCTGGTTAGGGGCGAACCTGCAGGCCAAAATTTCCCGCAGTGCCGTGCCGCTGGAAAGCGCACTGGCACATGTTAATAGCAGCATTACTGCGCCTGGCGTGTAGCAGGCGTTTTTATTTACTTAATTACTAGTCGACTGGTCTACTCAGGAGTCGTTATGTCAGCTGAAAAACTTTTCACCCCACTGAAAGTGGGCGCCGTCACCGCACCAAACCGCGTGTTTATGGCCCCACTCACCCGTCTGCGCAGCATTGAGCCGGGTGATATCCCAACCCCACTGATGGGTGAATACTATCGTCAGCGCGCCAGCTCTGGCCTCATCATCACTGAAGCCACGCAGATTTCCGCACAGGCGAAGGGCTACGCCGGCGCACCAGGCCTGCACAGCCCGGAGCAGATCGCCGCGTGGAAGAAAATCACCGCCGGTGTTCACGCTGAAGAGGGTCGCATTGCGGTTCAGCTGTGGCACACCGGTCGTATCTCTCACAGCAGCATTCAGCCTGGCGGTCAGGCGCCTGTTTCCGCGTCGGCCCTGAATGCGAATACCCGTACTTCCCTGCGCGATGAAAACGGTCACGCGATCCGCGTCGACACCTCCACGCCACGCGCCCTTGAGCTGGATGAGATCCCGGGTATCGTGAACGACTTCCGTCAGGCCGTGGCCAACGCCCGCGAAGCCGGTTTCGATCTGGTCGAACTGCACTCCGCGCACGGCTATCTGCTGCACCAGTTCCTGTCACCGTCGTCCAACCACCGCACCGACCAGTACGGCGGCAGCGTCGAAAACCGCGCCCGTCTGGTGCTGGAAGTGGTTGATGCCGTTTGTCAGGAGTGGAGCCCGGATCGTATTGGTATTCGCGTCTCCCCAATCGGTACGTTCCAGAACGTCGACAACGGTCCGAACGAAGAAGCGGACGCGCTGTATCTGATTGAAGAGCTGGCGAAACGCGGTATCGCGTATCTGCATATGTCCGAGCCGGACTGGGCCGGTGGTCAGCCTTACTCTGAGGCCTTCCGCCAGAAAGTGCGCGCGCGTTTCCACGGGGTGATCATCGGTGCGGGGGCCTATACACCTGAGAAAGCCGAAGATCTGATTAATAAAGGGTTAATCGACGCCGTGGCGTTTGGTCGTGATTACATTGCCAACCCGGACCTGGTTGCCCGTCTGCAGCAAAAAGCAGCGCTGAACCCACAGCGCCCGGAAAGCTTCTACGGCGGCGGCGCGGAAGGCTATACCGACTACCCTACGCTGTAATCTCTCCGTTGTGCATTGATAGCGGCGGCCTTTCGCCGCTATACTAAAACATCGTTTCTGTTCAAAAAGATACTCTACTCCATTGGTTAATGAGGAAATTATGCGCCTACTTCACACCATGCTGCGCGTTGGCGATCTGCAACGTTCTATCGATTTCTACACTAACGTACTGGGTATGAAGCTGCTGCGCACCAGCGAAAACCCGGAATACAAATACTCGCTGGCGTTCGTGGGTTACGGCCCGGAAACGGATGAAGCGGTTATCGAGCTGACTTATAACTGGGGCGTCGACAGCTATGAGCTGGGCACGGCCTACGGCCACATCGCGCTGGAAGTGGACAACGCGGCAGAAGCCTGTGAACGTATTCGCAGCAACGGCGGTAACGTCACGCGTGAAGCGGGCCCGGTAAAAGGCGGCACCACCGTGATTGCGTTTGTTGAAGATCCGGACGGTTATAAAATCGAGCTGATTGAAGCCAAAGACGCGGGTCGCGGTCTAGGCAACTGATCCTTCAGGGCGCACTATGCGCCCGTTGTTTTACTGCATCCCCCGCCAAAATTTGCCATAATGCGCTCTGCTTTTTTCCCCTTGTAAGAGACCCTGATGTCCGATAACGCTCAACTTACCGGTCTGTGCGACCGTTTTCGTGGTTTTTATCCTGTTGTCATTGATGTCGAAACAGCCGGATTTAACGCTAAAACCGATGCGCTGCTTGAAATTGCCGCCATCACGCTGAAGATGGATGAACAGGGCTGGCTTACACCGGACACCACGCTGCATTTCCACGTTGAACCCTTTGAAGGCGCAAACCTGCAGCCAGAGGCGCTGGCATTTAATGGCATCGACCCACATAACCCACTGCGCGGTGCGGTAAGTGAATATGACGCGCTGCACGCCATTTTTAAAATGGTGCGTAAAGGCATGAAAGAGAGTAACTGCAGCCGCGCCATTATGGTGGCGCATAACGCCACGTTCGATCACAGCTTTACCATGGCTGCCGCCGAGCGAGCCTCTCTTAAGCGTAACCCTTTCCACCCGTTTGTGACCTTTGATACCGCCGCACTGAGCGGCCTGGCGCTCGGACAAACGGTGTTATCAAAAGCCTGTATCACCGCCGGGATTGAGTTTGACGGCACGCAGGCCCATTCCGCTCTGTATGACACGGAGCGCACCGCAGAATTGTTCTGTGAGATCGTCAACCGCTGGAAGCGTCTGGGCGGCTGGCCGCTGCCGATGGGCGACAGCGAAGAATAAAAAAAAAGCGACCTCTTAAGGTCGCTTTTTTATTTGCGCAGAAAATTACTCCGCGTCAGGCTCTTCCGTTTTGTACTTCGCCGCCGTCTCTTTGATCAGCTGCTGCAGTTCGCCGCGCTGATACATTTCAATCAGGATATCGCAACCGCCAACCAGTTCACCGTCGACCCACAGCTGCGGGAACGTCGGCCAGTTCGCGTATTTTGGCAGCTCAGCGCGGATGTCCGGGTTCTGCAGGATATCAACGTAAGCAAAACGTTCACCACAGGCAGACAGCGCCTGAACCGCTTGCGCGGAGAAGCCACAGCTTGGCAGCTTCGGAGAACCTTTCATATACAGCAGAATCGGGTTTTCAGCGATCTGGCGCTGGATTTTTTCAATAGTGGTGCTCATGTCTTGCTTCCTTTAACTTCTGTTACGGCATTAGTCTGACATTGTAGCGGTTCAGACTGGCATCGGAAAATAACATTTTTGTCACGTATAGCTATTTTATCGCGAGTGGGGAAAAGTTGCATTGTAAATGGTGCTTAACCCTGCGGCAGGCAGGGTTTTGCTTAGGGCGTGAACAATTGTGCGACAAATCGATGAATTTTTTTGCACTTGCTAACGAAACAGGTTTTTAGATTGAAAAATGCTATTAACTTCTCGGGTTTTTATGGATTAGAATCGACGGGCTTTGTAAATCATACGCGGGTATTATTGATGACCTGCATTAATCAGGGGACTGCCCAGTGGCGCGGATAAATAAAATCTCGATCACGCTCTGTGCTTTACTGTTTACATCACTCTCTTTCACGCCAGCGGCAAACGCCTCTCAACAGGCGCGGCACTCTGCTGTGCAAAAAACGCATCTGGCAAAAACCACAGAACGTAAAAAAAAGACCACCAGTAAGAACGAAAAGAAAAAAACAACTGCTCAAACGAAAAAGACCGCCTCCAGCAAATCGAAATCAACATCTTCCCGCACTGCCCTCGCATCGAAACGTAAAGCCTCACAAACTGCTGCCAACCTCGTAACGGAAAAATGCACCACGCGCAAAGGGCATAAAGCCAAATGCACGAAAGTGACAAAAATTGCCGACGCGCATAAGGTTCGGGTACAGAAAGCGCAAAAAACGGCGATGAATAAGCTGATGGGGCAAATTGGCAAACCGTATCGCTGGGGTGGCACTTCTCCCCGCACCGGTTTTGACTGCAGCGGGCTGGTGTATTTCGCCTATAAAGATCTGGTGAAATTCCGCATTCCGCGCACCGCCAATGAAATGTACCACCTGCGCGACGCCGCCCCCGTTAACCGTGGCGAGCTGCAAAATGGCGATCTGGTCTTCTTCCGCACCCAGGGTCGCGGTACGGCTGATCACGTCGGCGTGTATGTGGGCAATGGGAAGTTTATTCAGTCGCCACGAAGCGGTCAGGACATTCAGATCACCTCGCTTAGCGAAGACTACTGGGTGCGTCACTACGTCGGCGCACGCCGCGTCATGACACCGAAAACCATCCGCTAAACCCTGCCCTGCCGTCACCACGGCAGGGTAAGTTCCTCTTTTGCATACCCTTTCAATTTGCTATCCTGTCCTTGTTGTCTGTGTGGTTATTGGCAACGCAAAATACAATAAGGAGAGAAGCAATGTCGTTCGAATTACCTGCACTACCGTATGCAAAAGATGCCCTGGCACCGCACATTTCAGCGGAAACCCTGGAATATCATTACGGCAAACATCACCAGACCTATGTCACCAACCTCAACAACCTGATCAAGGGCACCGATTTTGAAGGCAAAACGCTGGAAGAGATCGTCCGCAGTTCAGACGGTGGCGTATTCAACAACGCTGCTCAGGTGTGGAACCACACTTTCTACTGGCACTGCCTGGCGCCAAATGCGGGCGGCGAGCCGACCGGTGAACTGGCTGCTGCGATTAACGCCGCCTTTGGCAGCTTTGCGGAGTTCAAAGCGAAATTTACCGATGCCGCAATCAAAAACTTCGGTTCTGGCTGGACATGGCTGGTAAAAGAGGCCGATGGCAAACTGGCTATCGTCTCCACGTCTAACGCGGGTACACCACTGACCACCAGCGCGACTCCGCTGATGACCGTGGATGTCTGGGAACACGCGTACTACATTGATTACCGTAACGCGCGTCCTAACTACCTGGAGCACTTCTGGGCACTGGTTAACTGGGACTTTGTGGCGAAGAACTTCGCCGCGTAAGAGAGACGCAGAAGGGTTTCCCCTTCTGCGTTTTTTTATTCGGCAGCACAGGCCGCTTCAGGCTGTTTACGACCCGACATCATCACTAACAGCAGGCCAAGCGCGGCAATAATGGCCCCCATCACCGGCACAAAGCTGTATCCCAGACCACCCGAAATCACAGCACCACCCGCTGCGGCACCGAGCGCATTGCCCAGATTGAACGCACCAATATTCACCGACGAGGAGAGGCCCGGCGCCTCATGCGCGACGCGCATTACGCGCATCTGCAGCGGCGGAACCACGGCAAAGGTGGCCGCCCCCCAGACGACCATCGCAATGGCCGCGCCAAACTCATTACGCGCCAGCCACGGGATGGCAACCATGATGACAATCAGCAGGGTCAGAAAACCCTTCAGCGTTCCGCTCACGGAGCGGTCAGCAAATTTCCCGCCCAGATAGTTACCAATCGAGAAGCCCACGCCAATCAGCACCAGCATCGCGGTGATAAAGATCGGCGTCGCGTGAGTGATGTCATGCAGCACCGGCGAAATATAGGTGTAAAGGGTAAACATCGCCCCGGCACCCAGCACGGTAGTAAGCAGCGCCGAGAGCACCTGCGGGCGCATCAGTACCGACAGCTCTTTACGTACCTCAGGCCGCTCACCAGCGCTGCCTTTCGGCAGGGAGAAGAACAACGCCACCATCGCGACAACGCCCAGTACGGCGGTTGCGAGGAACGACATACGCCAGCCAATGACCTCTCCCAGCCAGGTCGCCGCAGGAACACCGCCAATGTTGGCGATGGTCAGGCCCATAAACATGGTTGCCACGGCACTCGCCTGCTTGTGTTTGGGCACCACGCTTGCGGCCACCACCGACCCCAGCCCAAAGAAGGCACCGTGGTTAAGGCTGGTCAGAATGCGGGACAGCATCAATGTGGTGTAATCCGGCGAAATGGCGGAGAGCACATTGCCGAGGGTAAAGATAGCCATCAGGAAAATCAGCGCGTTACGGCGCGCGCGGTGGGAAAGCAACAGCGTCATCAGCGGAGCACCAACCATTACGCCAATGGCATAGGCGCTGATTAACATCCCGGCTGCAGGGATAGAGACGTCCACACCGCGGGCGATAACCGGTAAGAGCCCCATCGGGGAGAATTCAGTAGTGCCAATCCCAAAAGCGCCAATCGCCAGGGCCAGCAGGGGAAAATTGATTTTCATGCGTCAACTCCGGATGCCGTGTCAGGTCGTGACACAGAACAAAGAAGACGAAAGCATGACATTAATCACAAAAAATGAGAAGTTAACAAATTGGCAAAAGATTTTTGCCGGAGATGTAACAATCAGGGGAAGCGGGAGAGAGCGAACGCTCCCTCCGCGTAAATCAGTGCAGTGCAGCCGTCAGACCCGCAGCAACAATCAGCGCCAGCACAATAATGGTGGTGAACAGCGAAAACTTCAGATCGGAACTCATCAATTTTTCTCCTTTTAATCCCCCCACGAAAAGTGAGCTTGCTCATTTTTACACAATTTACGTCAAAAATCTTCCCGGATTTAAACGGATAACCACTTTAGCTCTTCCCCTTTTCATCAAGATAGGACAAAATTCCACGCTAAATTTATTAGCGTACCGGCCATTGACCCCCTCCTGACGTCCCGTGTCGTTTTCCTGGCGTGCCGCAATTCAAGATTGCGTGATAAGGGTGAGAGAAGGCAAACGTTTACCTTCAAGGTTTTCAGGAGTTTAGGATATGGTCTGGAGTGACATTTAATGGCAACAATTAAAGACGTAGCAAAACGCGCAAACGTTTCCACTACAACCGTATCACATGTAATTAACAAAACCCGCTTCGTGGCGGAAGAGACGCGCAACGCCGTCTGGGCGGCAATCAAAGAGCTTCACTACTCGCCGAGTGCCGTTGCGCGCAGTCTTAAAGTTAATCACACCAAATCTATTGGTTTGCTGGCGACCAGCAGTGAAGCGGCCTATTTTGCCGAAATCATCGAAGCGGTTGAGAAAAACTGCTTCCAGAAAGGCTATACCCTGATCCTCGGCAACGCGTGGAACAACATTGAAAAACAGCGCGCCTATCTGTCGATGATGGCGCAAAAACGTGTGGATGGCCTGCTGGTGATGTGCTCCGAGTATCCGGAGTCCGTGCTTTCCATGCTGGAAGAGTATCGTCATATCCCAATGGTGGTGATGGACTGGGGCGAAGCGCGCGCCGACTTTACCGACTCCGTCATCGATAACGCCTTTGAAGGCGGTTATATGGCGGGCCGCTATCTGATTGAACGCGGTCACCGTGAAATTGGCGTGATCCCGGGGCCGCTTGAGCGCAACACCGGTGCTGGCCGTCTGGCCGGATTTATGAAGGCGATGGAAGAAGCGCTGATCACCGTGCCGGAAAACTGGATCGTGCAGGGCGACTTTGAGCCGGAATCGGGCTACCGCGCCATGCAGCAGATCGTTTCCCAGCCGCATCGTCCAACGGCGGTGTTCTGCGGCGGGGATATCATGGCGATGGGGGCCCTGTGTGCGGCCGATGAGCTGGGCCTGCGCGTGCCGCAGGATATTTCCGTGATCGGCTATGACAACGTGCGCAACGCGCGCTTCTTTACCCCAGCGCTGACCACCATCCACCAGCCGAAAGACTCCCTGGGTGAAACGGCCTTCAATATGCTGATGGACAGGATCGTCAACAAACGTGAAGAGTCGCAGTCGATTGAAGTCCACCCGCGTCTTATCGAACGCCGTTCCGTTGCGGATGGTCCGTTCCGCGACTACCGTCGTTAATCGCTGTACGGAGCCAGTTACGCTGGCTCCCGTAACCATTCCCGGTTAAGCGTTTCGCTGTCTCCCAGGTAATCCAGTAACCACGCCATGGCGGGCGACACGTCATTTTGTTGCCACGTCAGGCAGCAGGCCGCATCCGGGAACGGATTCTCCAGCGTCAGTTCGACCCATTCACCGGTATCGATTCTCGGCTTAGCGAAATGCACGGGCACCATCGCGACGCACAGCCCGGCACTGAGGCAGGTCGCGGAGGACTCCCAGTCCGGCGCCACCACCCGCCGCTGATTATCCAGAAGCCAGGTAATACGTTTTGGCAACGAGCGCGAGGTATCTTCCAGCACCAGCGACGGCCAGTTGCGCAGCGTGTCGTCACTCAGCGGCCCCTCCAGGGCAGCCAGGGGATGATCGCTTGCCACCACACATTTCCAGCTCAACATGCCCATATCACGAAACGCATAGCGTCCCCCGACGGGGATCGCCTGGGTCGCCCCAATCGCCATCTCTGCCCTGCCGTCCGCCAGCGCGTCCCAGACGCCGTTGAACACCTCCTGCGAGACGCGAAGTTCAACATCTGAAAAATGACGATAGAAATCCACAATCATCTGCCGGGTGCGCTCGGGTTTGACGATGTTATCCACGGCGATGGAGAGATGCCCGCGCCAGCCGTTGGCGATCTGCTGACACTGCTCACGGGTGATCTGCATTTTTTTGATAACAGAACGCCCTTCTTTCAAAAACCACGCCCCTGCCGGCGTTAATTCCACATCGCGATGACGTCGTTCAAACAGCGGCACAGCCAGCCACTCTTCGAGCTGACGTACCGTGTAGCTTATCGCGGAGGGAACGCGGTGTAGCTCCAGTGCGGCACCGCTGAAACTGCCGTTTCGTGCGACAGCATCGACAACTTCAAGAGAATAATCTGACCACATTTTCTGCCTGCAAAAAATTTGAATGCACTAGCCAAATATTAGCGTTTCACAACCCGCTTTGCACTCCCTACACTCTGCGCCAGTGTCTACCTGCCTCCTCAAGGAGAATAAAACAATGCAACCCAGGAATGGATTTTTAGTCTGGCTCGGCGGTTTGAGCGTGCTGGGCTTTTTGGCCACCGATATGTACCTGCCCGCGTTTGCGGCGATGCAGGCTGATTTACAAACCCCTGCTGCAGCCATCAGCGCCAGCCTGAGTTTGTTCCTCGCGGGCTTTGCCTTTGCACAGCTGCTCTGGGGGCCGCTCTCCGATCGCTTCGGGCGTAAACCGGTGCTGTTACTGGGGCTGGGCATTTTTGCCGTCGGCTGTCTGGGAATGTTGTGGGTACGCGATGCGACCTGGCTGCTGGTGCTGCGCTTTGTGCAGGCCGTCGGCGTCTGTGCGGCAGCGGTGACCTGGCAGGCCCTTGTTACCGACTACTACCCCGCCAACCGCACCAACCGCATTTTCGCCACTATTATGCCGTTGGTTGGCCTGTCACCCGCCCTCGCTCCCCTGCTGGGCAGTTGGATCCTGGTGCATTTCGAGTGGCAGGCTATCTTCGCCACGCTGTTTGCCATCACGCTGGTACTGATGCTGCCGGCGTTTGCCCTCAAGCCCGCGCATACAAAAGAGGCGCATGCCGACGCCAAACCGATCACGTTCCTCTCCCTGCTGAGCGCCAAAGCGTATCGTGGTAATGTCCTGGTCTATGCCGCCTGCTCGGCGAGCTTCTTCGCCTGGCTCACCGGCTCGCCGTTTATTCTGCACGATATGGGATACAGCCCGGCCGCCATTGGCCTGAGCTATGTCCCGCAGACCATCGCCTTCCTGCTGGGCGGATACGGCTGCCGTGCGGCACTGCAGAAATGGGAAGGCCAGCAGATGCTGCCATGGCTGCTGGTGCTCTTTGCTCTGAGTGTGATCGCCACGTGGGCTGTCGGTTTTATTCCGGGCGTCGGCCTGGTAGAGATATTGATTCCGTTCTGCGTGATGGCAGTGGCTAACGGCGCCATTTACCCTATCGTGGTGGCACAGGCGTTACGTCCTTTCCCGCAGGCGACAGGTCGTGCCGCTGCCCTGCAAAATACCCTACAGCTGGGTCTGTGCTTCCTGGCAAGCCTGGTGGTTTCAGCGCTGATTGCCACGCCGCTGTTGACCACCACCAGCGTAATGCTGGTGACCGTTGTGCTGGCCGTGATGGGATATCGCATGCAATCAGCCGCGCAACGTGAGCTTGATAGCCCCACGCAGCCGGAAACCTCGCATGCGTAGTCACTGCGGAAAATATGTGACATTTCAGTGATTAGGTTGCTAAGAATTTTCTATTGAATCACCAAATTTTGAGGCCTATACTAAATTTGGTTCGATTAAATACGATAAATATTAAGTGTTAACGGGAGCCGGAGTGCTCCCGTTTTACCATGGAAGGCATTTCGGCAAGGGATATCTCCCTTCCTCTGTTCTACGTCGGATACTAGCCTCGCGGTATTTACCGTGAGATTTCTCACAAACCATAAAAAGCGTCTACGCTGTTTGAAGGTTCTGATCACAGTAAGGTGATGGAGAAGCTATGAGTTCATCGTGTATAGAAGAAGTCAGCGTTCCGGACGATAACTGGTCCCGGATCGTCAGTGAACTGTTAGGTCGTGCAGGCATCACTATCAACGGATCTTCACCCTCCGATCCGCAGGTCAAACATCCCGATTTTTTTAAACGCGTGCTGCGCGAGGGATCGTTAGGGCTGGGCGAAAGCTATATGGATGGCTGGTGGGATTGCGAGCGGCTGGATATTTTCTTTGCCAGCGTGTTGCGCGCCGGTCTGGAGAACCAACTCCCCCGCAATATCAAAGATACGTTGCGCGTCGCTTCCGCCCGTTTGTTCAATCTGCAAAGCAAAAAGCGGGCGTGGATTGTGGGCAAAGAGCACTACGACCTCGGTAACGATTTGTTCAGCCGCATGCTGGATCCCTTCATGCAATACTCCTGCGCCTACTGGAAAGAGGCGACCACCCTTGAAGCGGCCCAGCAGGATAAGCTGCGGCTGATTAGCGAGAAGCTACAGTTACAGCCCGGTATGCGCGTTCTGGATATTGGCTGTGGCTGGGGCGGTCTGGCGTATTTTATGGCGAAGCATTATGGCGTCAGCGTGGTCGGCGTCACCATTTCAGCCGAGCAGCAAAAAATGGCCCGGGAACGCTGTCAGGGTCTGGACGTCGATATCCGTCTTCAGGACTATCGCGACCTCAACGAACAGTTTGATCGCATTGTTTCCGTGGGCATGTTTGAGCACGTCGGGCCGAAAAATTACGACACCTATTTTGAGGTGGTGGATCGTAATTTAAAACCGGACGGCATCTTCCTGCTGCACACCATAGGCTCTAAGCGCACGGACAATAACGTTGACCCGTGGATCAATAAATACATCTTTCCGAATGGCTGTTTGCCTTCAGTCCGCCAGATTGCCAACGCCAGTGAAGGCCATTTCATCATGGAAGACTGGCATAACTTCGGCGCGGATTACGACACGACCCTGATGGCCTGGTATGAGCGTTTCCAGCAAGCGTGGCCTGAGATTGCAGACAACTATTCTGAACGATTTAAACGCATGTTCAGCTATTATCTGAATGCCTGCGCCGGTGCGTTCCGGGCGCGTGATATTCAGCTCTGGCAGGTGGTCTTTAGCCGCGGGATTGAACACGGTTTGCGTGTACCGCGATAAAAAATAACCCCGGATTGCCGGGGTTATTTTTTTATTCTTCTTCCGTGGCCTTTATTATGGCCGCCTCTTTTGCCGCCAGCACGCGCTCCACGGTATCCACGACTGCCTGGGTTTGCGGATCGATCTCGATATTCACACGCTGCCCCAGTTTTTTCGCGCCCAGCGTCGTACGCTGCAGCGTTTCCGGAATTAAATGCACGCAAAAACGCGTCGGCGTCACTTCTCCGACCGTCAGGCTAATCCCATCAATACCAATAAACCCTTTATACAGGATGTATTTCATCAATGCCGGATCCTGCACTTTAAACCAGATTTGACGATTATTTTCAGAGGTGACAATTTTCGCCACTTCGGCGGTGGTCATGATATGGCCCGACATCAGATGACCACCAATTTCATCACTGAACTTCGCCGCACGCTCTACGTTTACGGTATCGCCCACCACCAGTTCGCCCAGATTGGTGATACGCAGCGTCTCTTTCATCAAATCAAAGCTAATCTGATTGCCGTTAATTTCGGTCACCGTCAGGCAGCAACCGTTATGCGCAATCGAGGCACCGGTTTCGATGCCATCCAGCATATATTCCGGCAGCTCAACAACGTGGGTACGGAAATTAGGTTTTTCATCAATGGACACCACTTTGGCGGTGCCCTGCACAATACCAGTAAACATGCTTACAACTCCTGTTTTTTCCGGACGGTGGTGACACCGTTTAATCCCACCACAATAACAGTTGGAAATACAGGTTGCCAGAGGAGCGCATTTTCTGGCGATTTTTTCACTAGATAATTAGTTAAAGCCCGCTACAATAGCTGGCACCCCCTCTGCTTTTTCTTCTTGCTGCCTGTTATGGCGGCTTTTTTAGTCTCTCAAATAACAACAATACAAAGGTGTTCACGTGCAGAAGTACATGAATGAAGCGCGGCAATTATTGGCACTGGCTATCCCGGTGATCATCGCGCAGGTGGCCCAGACCGCAATGGGATTTGTGGATACGGTAATGGCAGGTGGCTACAGCGCCACCGATATGGCCGCCGTGGCAATCGGAACCTCTATCTGGCTTCCGGCCATTCTCTTCGGTCACGGCCTGCTGCTGGCACTCACGCCGGTTATCGCTCAGCTAAATGGCTCCGTTCGACGTGAGCGCATCGCTCATCAGGTGCGTCAGGGGTTCTGGCTGGCGGGTTTTGTCTCACTGCTGATTATGGTGGTGCTGTGGAACGCCGGTCATATCATTCGCGCCATGCATAATATTGACCCGGCTCTGGCTGACAAGGCCGTGGGATATCTGCGCGCCCTGCTCTGGGGGGCACCGGGCTACCTCTTTTTCCAGGTGGCGCGTAACCAGTGCGAAGGCCTGGCAAAAACCAAGCCGGGGATGGTTATGGGCTTTATCGGTTTACTGGTCAACATTCCGGTGAACTATGTCTTTATCTACGGTCACTTCGGCATGCCCGAGCTTGGCGGCGTTGGCTGCGGCGTGGCGACGGCGGCGGTGTACTGGGTGATGTTCTTCAGTATGCTCGCCTTTGTTAAACGCGCCCGCTCCATGCGTGATATCCGTAACGAGCGTTCATTCAGCACGCCGGACTGGAACATCATGATGCGTCTGGTACAGCTGGGACTGCCTATTGCACTGGCACTGTTCTTTGAAGTGACCCTGTTTGCCGTGGTCGCCCTGCTGGTCTCCCCGTTGGGCATTGTGAACGTGGCCGGACACCAGATTGCGCTGAACTTCAGCTCACTGATGTTCGTCCTGCCAATGTCGCTGGCGGCGGCGGTCACCATCCGCGTCGGCTTCCGTCTCGGGCAAGGCTCAACCCTGGATGCACAAACGGCTGCGCGTACCGGGCTGGGTGTGGGGGTTTGTATGGCGGTCTGTACCGCGCTTTTCACCGTCGCACTGCGTGAGCAAATTGCCCTGCTCTACAATGACAACCCGGAAGTGGTGATGCTGGCATCGCATCTGATGCTGCTGGCGGCGGTATACCAGATCTCCGACTCCATCCAGGTGATTGGCAGCGGCGTACTGCGTGGTTATAAAGATACCCGCTCCATTTTCTTTATCACCTTTATCGCCTACTGGGTGTTGGGTCTGCCGTGTGGTTACATCCTCGCCCTCACCGATCTGGTGGTTGATCGCATGGGTCCTGCCGGATTCTGGATGGGCTTTATCATCGGTCTGACCTCTGCGGCCATCATGATGATGCTGCGCATGCGCTTCCTGCAGCGCCAGCCATCAACGATAATTTTGCAACGCGCCGCACGTTAAATACGCAGTAGCCGCCTGCTGGCGGCTACTTTCTCTTCACTTTGCGCGGTAATGAAGCAATCGCGTGAAATCAGAGAGAAAAATGCATTTTGCCTCTTGCCACTGCGGTGCTGTGCCGCTAATATTCGTCCCCGTTGTCACCGACAACACGTTGCGTTCATAGCTCAGTTGGTTAGAGCACCACCTTGACATGGTGGGGGTCGTTGGTTCGAGTCCAATTGAACGCACCATTCTGCGTCCGTAGCTCAGTTGGTTAGAGCACCACCTTGACATGGTGGGGGTCGGTGGTTCGAGTCCACTCGGACGCACCATTTCAGTCCTGAAATGGTGCAAATCCTCTTCTCGTAGTCTGAATAATCCCAATCGCCTGATTTTTTACGCTTTCTCCTGCTACGCTTTTCATATGACAAAAAAAAGCAGGAACAGTGTCGATGAAAAAAATCGCCATTATCGGCTCCGGCCCCACAGGGATTTACACCTTTTACGCGCTACTGAAAAATAAAACACCACTGGCTGTTTCCGTCTTTGAAAAAGCCGATGAGGCAGGCGTGGGTATGCCCTACCGCGTTGATGAAAACTCGCGTCTGATGCTGGCGAATATTGCCAGTATTGAAATCCCGCCCGTTTTTATGACCTACCTCGACTGGTTAAAAGAGCAGAGTGAAAGCCATTTGGCCCGTTTTCACGTCGAAAAAGCCTCACTGCACGACCGGCAATTTCTGCCCCGTATTCTGCTGGGGGAGTATTTTCGCGACAGCTTTCTCACGGTGGTAAAAGAGGCCCGCAGGCTGGGATTTCAGGTCGACATCCATGAGTCAGCCGAAGTAACGGATATCGCCACCGACAAAGACGGCGTCACGCTTTCGGTAAATGACAGCCTCTTTCCTGAACGCTTCGATCTTGCCGTCATCGCCACCGGCCACGTCTGGCCTGAAGAGGACGAGGCTACGCGCACCTTCTTTCCGAGCCCCTGGTCCGGTTTGATGGACGCCGACATCCCCGCCTGTCGGGTGGGGATTATGGGGACGTCCTTAAGCGGGCTGGACGCCGCGATGGCGGTTGTTATGCAGCATGGCGCGTTTGTTGACGACAAATTTATGCTGGATAAAGGCAGCGAGGCGTTAAAAATAGTCCTGATGTCCCGGACGGGTATTCTGCCTGAGGCCGATTTTTACTGCCCTATTCCTTACGAGCCGCTGTCGGTATTGACTGAATTTGTCGTTGAAAGCGAAATCGCCAAAGGACCGGACGGGCTGCTCGATCGTATCTTCGCCCTGATGGTGAAAGAGCTGGAACTCGCCGATCCAACATGGTGCGAGAAAATCGGGCTGAGCATGCTGGATGCGGACACCCTTCGCGAGGCCTGGTTTGAAGATCGTAAGCAGCACGGCCCGTTTAGCTGGGCAGAAGCCAATTTGAATGAAGTCGAACGCAACAAACGTGAACGGCGAACGGTGCCCTGGCGCTACACCGTACTTCGTTTGCACGAGGTAGTTCAGGAGATCGTGCCGCATCTTAATGAGCAGGACAGGGAACGTTTCAAACAAGGAATGGCGCGGGTGTTTATCGACAACTATGCCGCCATTCCGCCGCAGTCCATCCGCCGGCTGCTGGCACTGCGCGAGGCCGGGATCATCAGCGTTGCCGCGTTAGGAGATGATTACACGTTGGATATCGGTAGCGCGCAGACGGCGATCGCGACTGAAGACAACACTTATCACTTCGACGTGTTTATCGATGCCCGCGGGCAAAAGCCCCTCAGAACAAAAGATCTGCCTTTTCCCACCCTGCGCAAACAACTGCAGGCGACAGGTGACGAGATCCCCGATATTAGCGAGGATTACACCCTGAAAGCGCCTGAATCGGTGTGCGGGAGGATCGCGTTTGGCGCGATACCGTGGCTGATGCACGACCATCCCTTCGTTCAGGGACTGGCGGAGTGTGCGGAGATTGCGGAGGCGATGGCGAAAGCGGCGGAAAAACCCGCGTTGGAACTACGCCGGAGATTACCGTATTTCGATTACTGACAGGGCCTCCATGCCCTGCAAAGCGTGATTATTCGAAGAATACTTCCGGGTTTTCAGACAGGGAGACGAACGTTTTCGTCGCTTTATCCAGCGCACGGATCTCACCGCTTTCAATGTCATATACCCAGCCGTGCAGGCGAAGAGAGTTATTGCGCAGGCCCACAGCAACGGAAGGATGTGTCTTGATGTTGCTCAGCTGCGCAAACACGTTCTCCTGCACCATCGCGTTCACTTTGTCGATGGGCTTATCCCAGCTTTTCTTCTCAACCACGGCTTTAGCGGCATCAGAATAGCGCAGCCAGTGGGAGACAGCGGGCATCGGCTCGAGGTTCGCGTTATCCGCAATCGCCTTCATCGCCCCACAGTTGGAGTGACCGCAAATCACGATATCCGTCACGCCCAGCGCCACAACGGCATATTCGATAGTCGCGGAGACACCGCCCGGCTCTGGTCCAAACGGTGGCACAATGTTGCCAGCATTTCGAATGACAAAGAGCTGTCCTGGCTCTTGCTGAGTGACCAGTTCTGGTACCAGACGGCTGTCGGAGCATGAGATGAACAGCGCTTTGGGATTCTGGCTGGACGCTAAACTGCGGAAGAGCTCTTTACGTTGCGGGAAAATCTCTTTTTGAAAGTTGAGGAAACCTTCAATGATATGTTGCATAGCAATTTCTCTTTTATCTGTTGTCGTTTAGGTATGATCGGGATCACACTCGTGAAGTTTACCCATCGTGCTTTACCTGAGACAAGCAATATATTTCTGGCCCGACCGCTGCACAATCGCGTCCGCGTACGCCGGGATGTTTTGTCCCTCAAAGGCGCCGTACAGACGAGCAAATTTTTTGCCCTCCAGCAGACCGGTGACCCGCGCAACGGTACGGGCAGGGAGCGGCAGCATATTCGGGTAGCTCCACATGAATGACACGGCGTCCTTGCCGGGCGTAACCTGAAGAATATCCCCCACCAGCAATACACCATCGCCCTCCTGCCAGTGCAGCACCGTGCCGCCCGCAAAATGGCCGCCCAGACGCAGCAAGGTGACCGACGGGAAAAGTTCCAGCGCATCCCCTTCCCAGAAGCGAAGGGCCGGACTGCTGCACATGACCCACTCTCTGTCGCTGGCGTGCAGGTACACCGGCGCATCAAATGCCGCAGCCCATACCTGCATGGTGGTGTAATAGTGCGGGTGCGAAATCGCAATCGCGCTGATGCCGCCGAGCGCGGCGATAAGCGTTTTGGTTGCCGGGTCGAGGTTAGCAATACAGTCCCAGAGAATATTACCGTGCGGGGTACGCAACAGCAGCGCGCGCTGGTTGATCGCAAAGGCGGGAACCGTTTTGATACTGAACAGCTGAGGCTCCAGCTGCTGCCATTTGTTGCTGTGCGTGGATGTCACGGTAGCAAAGTCTGTCCACGCCTGGCCGCTGTGCGGAACATACTGGCGCTCGTCTTCGCAAATTGGGCATATTTGCGGCGCGGCGTCATACGCGGTACCGCAGGTTTTGCAGAGTGTCATCATTGGCATTCCTCATCCATAAAGCAGAGAGTATGGCAGGGATTATCCATATGTGCTGCGAGGTACATTGCTGGCGTTTTTTGCCCTATACTGTGCCAGTATCAAAAAACTGAACAAAGCAGGTGCCACATGGAAATTGATCTCGAAAACCTGGTCTTTAACGGACTGGATGAAGCAGAAGAGCGTAATGCGGAACGTCTGGACGACGCAGATAAAAAAGCCCAGGCGATTGTCGCCGATGACGATTGCGGCGATGCCTGCAAAATCTGATGAAAAAGCACCGGCTAACCCGGTGCTTTTTTTATGTTACTTTTTCAGCCCGTCAATGGCTGCCTGCGCGCAGGCTTCATCAAGATGACCGCCCGGCGCACCGCCGATACCAATCGCTCCGATCACCTCATCGCCCTCTTTTACCGGCAAGCCGCCCGCCAGCAGCAGGAAGCCAGGGATGTCACGCATGTTTTGCGCGCCGGCATTGCTCTGCGCCGCTTCCATCACTTTGCCTGACGCATTTTTTGCGCTGAGCGCCGTCCAGGCTTTCATTTCACTGGCTTTTACCGTGTGAGGACCGGCATTGTCGGTCCGTTGTACGGCTTTCACCACGCCCGCGCGGTCAACCACGGTGACCGTCACCTGATAATTTTTTGCCGTGCACGCCTGGATGGCGGACGTTGCCAGCGCATTCGCCTGCGCCAGCGAGAGATTCTTTTGGTTCAACGTATCAGCCTGAGCGGCCAGACTTGCACTACCCGCGGCCAGTGCCGCAACCATCATTAATTTTTTCATCGCACTTCCTCGCGTGTTGGGATACGTGGCAAAGATTACCCCGACGTGCGATGAAACATAATTCGGTTGAATACGCACTCAACCTGGTAGTTATACGGATTGCAATTTATCGTATTCGCGTATTGCCTGGACCAGGCTGCTGACGCCAAGCTTGGTAAATGCCGCCGCGCGGTGCGCTTCCACCGTTCGTGGCGAGAGGTTCAGCCGGGCAGCCACCTCTTTGTTACTGAGCCCTTGCATCAACTCCCCCAGTACTTCATGTTCCCGCGCGGTCAATTGCGCGAAACGCGCTTTGGCCCGCGAGGTTTCCTGCCAGTCGGCAAAGCGACGCTGACTCTCCTCAAAGGCCAGACCCACCGTTTCGATAAGCTTGTCGGCATCCAGCGGCTTGGTGAAAAACTCAAACACGCCGTTACGAAATGCCCGACGGCAGGCATCAACGGTACCGTGGCCGGTCATGATAATCACCGGCAACAGAGGCCAGGGCCATTTGCCCTCCTCTAGCCAGGTGAGCCCACCTTTTCCTGGCATCCGCATATCCAGCAGCATACAGCCTACCAGCGCGGTTTCCCGGGAATGGGCCGCGGTAAAGGCATCAACACTTTCAAACGTTCTTACCGGCCAGCCCATGCCCGACAGCAAAAACGCCATTGACTCTCTTATAGACTCATCATCGTCTATCAGCCAGATTGTGTTATCCAACCGTCGCCTCCTTTCCGTTCGCCAGTTGTAATCGGATCTGTGCCCCGCCCTGCGGCGCATTATCCAGCGTAATCGATCCATTCATACGCGTCATTAATGATTCCGTTAGGGTCATCCCCAGACCAATGCCCACCTCTCTGCCACTGTAAAATGGCATAAAGGCATTCTGTAACGCCTCAGGGCTAAAGCCAGGACCGCCGTCAGTCACGGTTATCTGAATACCCCTCTCGTTTTTCTGACTCTCTATCTTTACCCAGCCGGCTGAACTGGCCTGTTGGGCCTGAATCGCATTGCTGAGCAGGTTATGCAGCACCTGCTCCAGCCAGAGAGGGTCGGCCAGCACGGTGGTGGCCCCGGGAGCAAACGCATGGCTGACCGAGATATGTTCAGCCCTGCGCTCATGCTCAAGTAAGTTCACCACCTGCAGCCAGCACTGCACCAGGTCGGTTTCCCGCAGGGTCACTTTCTCCTGCACGACGTGTTCGCGAAATCGGGTTAACAAGGCGCTAATGCGCTGCATTTGCGTCAGCGCAGCCGCCAGCGCCTGCGACACCGCCTGCCCATTTTCCGGCTGCAACTGACGCTGCGCCCCCTGGATCCAGGTCTGCGCGGCGGTTAGCGGCTGATTGATTTCATGCACAATACCGGCGGTGATCTCCCCCAGGGTGTTGAGTCTGGCGTGCTGGTAATAGCGCGCCCGTTGTTCAGCATCTTTACGCGCCCTGCGCTGCCAGAGCACCACGCTCGCCACCGCAATCACGATCCCCCAGCCGATAAACAGGATGGGATAAAAATACCAGCTGACGCCGAGCCAGTCCGGACGAGAATCCGCTTCCAGCGTAAAAGGTTGAGTATGCTGCGGGAAGGTGCGTTGCCAGTGCCAGAATGCCTCAGACGCCGGTTCGTCACCGGTCGGGATAAAGCGGATCCCAAGGTGGGTAAAGGGATGATGTGCATTCAGAATCGGGCCGAGGTCCACCCGCACGCGGATCTGACGCCAGGGATTATAAAGCCAGTACTGCATCTCGTGGGCAGGTTCCACCCGCGCCGCGTCCAGGGCGCGCCCCGTCGTTTTTTCCAGAGCGAGCAGATGGGGGAATTTTTTGCGCAGGGCGGCGATATCTTCATCGCCATTCAGGAGCGGTAAAACCGATTCATTTTGCGTCAGCACCGCGCTCAACTCAGCGAAGAGCGCCGAGAACTCACGATCGCGCTCCCAGAACTGACGGCGAATTTGTTCGGCGTAGAGCAACACGCCGCTGATGAGGCAGACTATCGTCCAGACAACAATGCCACGTTTGAAAATAGGGTTCTTCATTCCATTTACTGACCAGGCTCAACATCCTGTTGACCTTAACAGCTAACCGGCGTCAGAACAAAATTTAGCACAGCTCGTTCCAGTACATTTCGCGCGTGCGGCGCAGTTCAGCGTGACGTTTTATCATGGAACCACTCCGGGTCAATGTTGGCCACGTCCACGCCATACAGGCTGGCGACAGGCAGTATCGACTCAAGAACACGTTGCGCGCTGTTCTCCGCATTCACGGGTCGGGTCGCAAAAAACCGCCGTAACGTGCTTATCCACTTTTTCATCGTCAGACTCCTCTCGCTTTACCTGCCCTCAGTTAAACACCCAAACTCCGCACAGGTGAAATACCAATATCCACTGTTGATATGCAGGATCTGCAAATGCCGTCAGAATGTGTTACCACCATGTAACACACTGTTCACTAATGCTTTTTTGTTTATAGCAAAGAACGATTTCTTATTTGGCGATAGCTTTCGCTTATGGGAGCGTAACGGGACAAAACAAAAACGACGGGATGACGTATGACTATGGCAGCAAACAGAAAAGGGTTCAAAAAACGGATCGTTGCGCTGGGTTTACTGGCAACAGGTGGCCTGCTTTCTGCACAGGTTCAGGCAGATCAGCTGGCGGATATTAAAGCCGCAGGGGTGGTGAAAGTGGCGACCTTTGATGCCAACCCACCGTTTGGTTCCGTCGATGCCAAAACGCATGACATCGTGGGCTACGACGTGGACTTTGCCAGAGCGTTGGCAAAATCGCTGGGAGTGAAGCTGGAACTGGTGGCCACTAACCCGGCGAACCGCATTCCACTGCTCCAGTCCGGTAAAGCGGATTTAATTGTGGCGGATATCACCATCACCCCGGAGCGGGCGCAGGTGATTGATTTCTCTACACCGTATTTTGTCACCGGCCAGCAATTCCTGGTCCCGGCTAAATCCGCCGATAAGCTGGACGCCTACAGCCATGCACGCATTGGCGCGGTAAAAGGCACCACGGGCGAACAGGCGCTGCACCAGCGGTTCCCGCAATCCCGCGTGCTATCCTACGACGATATTCCGCTGGCGCTGACGGCGCTTCGCAATGGCAACGTGCAGGCGATCACCCAGGACAGCACCATTCTGGCCGGCCTGCTGGCGCAAGCCCCGGATAAAGCGAATTTCAAAATTCTGCCCGATCTGCTCAGCAAAGAAGAGATTGGTGTGGGGGTCAAAAAAGGTGAAGCGGCACTGCTGAAAGCCGTCAATGATGAGCTGGTGAACCTGGAGAAAAACGGCCAGGCAGCAAAAATCTACGATGTCTGGTTTGGTCCAGACACCCCGTCTCCACAGCCACGCGCCTTTACAATAGAAGCTAAGTAAGATGCTTTCAGGTTTATTTTCACACTCCGCGGCAGGCTCCGCGGATTTTTCACATCTGGAACAGGCCAGTGTCGAGTTTCGCAACGTCGACAAACATTACGGTAACCATCCGGTTTTAAACGGTATTAACCTTACCATTACGCCTGGGGAAGTGGTGGCTATCCTCGGCCCTTCGGGTTCGGGTAAATCTACGCTGATCCGCCTTATTAACCAGCTTGAGACGTTAAGCGGCGGTGAGATCCTGGTCGACAACAAACCCACCGGGCGACTTTCCGGCCCCGCGCTGCGCCAGTTACGTAGCCGCGTCGGGTTTGTGTTCCAGCAATTTAATCTCTATGCCCATCTCACCGCCAGTCAGAATATCACCCTGGCACTGGAGCATGTTCACGGCTGGAAGCCCCTGCCCGCACAAGAACGTGCCCTGACGTTGCTGGAAAACGTAGGCATGCTGGACAAGGCACACCATTTCCCTGCGGAACTTTCCGGCGGCCAACAGCAGCGGGTGGCGATTGCCCGTGCGCTGGCCTCATCGCCGCAAATTATTCTCTTCGACGAGCCGACCTCCGCGCTCGACCCTGAAATGATTGGCGAAGTGTTACTGGTCATGAGATCGCTGGCTCACAGCGGGATCACCATGATTGTGGTCACGCACGAGATGCAGTTTGCCCGTGACATTGCCGACCGGATTGTCTTTATCGATGGCGGACAGATACTGGAAACCGCGCCGCCGGAACAATTCTTCCGCCATCCGTCGCACCCGCGTGCGCAGCGTTTTCTGCAAAAGGTGTTGAACCCGCTGCATCAGGAGCCGTTGTAATGCCCGCGCTCGACTGGCAGGGGGTGCTGACCGGACAGCCCCTGCAATGGATTATTTCCGGTTATCTCACCACCCTGTGGGTGACGCTCGCCGGGGCGATACTGGCAAGCCTGCTTGCGCTACTTTTTCTGCTCCTGCGTCTTTCCGGTGGGCGCCCCGGCAACGCGGTGGTCAATGCCTGGGTGTCGCTTTTTCGCAATACCCCGCTGCTGGTACAGCTGCTGTTCTGGTATTTTGCCGCCTGGAACGGTCTGCCGCAGGCATTCCGGGATACAGTGAATGCAGATCACCGCTGGTCCATTCTTCCCGGTGATGTCTGGTGGTTCACACCCGAGTTTTTATGCTCGGCCTGGGGACTGGGCGTGTTTACCTCGGCTTTTCTCATTGAAGAAGTGGCGTCCGGATTACGTTCAGTTCCGGGCGGGCAACGGGAGGCGGCGCTCTCCCAGGGATTCTCCGCGTGGCGTCTGTTTCGTTACATCCTGCTGCCGCAGGGGCTGGCGAACGCCTGGCAGCCCGTTGTGGGGCAGTACCTTAATCTGATGAAACTCGCCTCGCTTGCCAGCGGTATTGGTTTTGCCGAACTGACCTGCCAGATCCGGCAGATTGAGAGCTTTAACGCGCACGCGCTGGAGGCGTTTACCGTAGGCACCCTGCTCTATCTGTTCACCGGAGTGGTGATGGGCGTGGTGCTGGTGCGGCTCGGTCCCGCCGCAAAACATCAACGCCAGCAGACAATACTCACAGGGAGTGAAAAACATGATTGCCGGACTTAATGTCATTACCGATAACCTGGATTATCTGCTGTGGGGACGCGCCGCTGCCGGTGAGCCCGGCGGGGTCCTGCTCTCCTTATTGATGGCCTCAGGCGCGGCGCTCCTCGCGCTGCCGGGCGGGGTGGCCCTTGCCTGTCTGGCATGGCGCTATTCCGGGGTGATACGCAAGGCGCTGTTTCTGTGGGCTGAGCTTATCCGGGGGATCCCGTTAATCTTTGTGATTTTCTGGATGTGGTATCTGTTGCCGCTTATCACCGGTGGCGACCTCCCTGGCGCGCTCACCGTGACGCTGGCGCTGGCGTGGTTTACGGCCGCATCGGTGATGCACTCCGTCCTGGCCGGCATTAATGCGCTGCCATCGGGTCAGTACGAAGCGGCATTAACGCAGGGGTTCAGCACGCAACAAACCCTGTGGCACATTCTGTTGCCACAGGTAATGCGCAATATTCTGCCGTCTCTGGTGGGCATTTTTATCAGCCTGCTGAAGGACACCTCGCTGGCTTTTATTGTGAACGTGCCTGAGCTGACCACGGTGGCAGGACAGGTGAACAACCGGGTGCAAATTTACCCGGCGGCCATTTTTATCTTTACCGGTGTCGTTTATTACCTGCTCTGCTGTTCTCTTGAGCAGCTGGCAAAGCGCTGGCGTATCAGCCGGCCAGCGCTTTAACCACCGTTTCCATCGCCTGGGTGGTTAATTCGCTGCGTTTTACGCGCTGGTTCGCCAGCGCCGTACGCAGTACCCCGGCAATCACAATATGCTTCGGCTCCTGCCCTAAGTCACGCATCTCCAGAACGACCTTCCCTACCACCCGACACATCTCCTGGTACAGCGCTTCGTCTTTGGTCACATTGCCCACGGTCATCCACTCCATTGCCCAAAAGCGTCAGCTTAAATGATCCCTCGCCCGGATACAAAAAAGAAGCCCGGCGAGAGACTCACCGGGCTTCATCTGTTAAATCAACCGATTAGTTATTTACCGGGATCACCGCGCCTTTATACTTGGTGCGGATCCAGTCCTGAATCTCTTTCGAGTGCAGCACGTTCACCAGCGCGACGATATCTTTTTTCTTCTCATCGCCACGATGCACAGTAATGATGTTGGCATACGGGTTGTTTTCGCCGCTCTCAACCGCAATCGGGTCGTGAACCGGATCCAGACCCGCATCAATCGCGTAGTTGGCGTTGATCACTACCGCAGCCCCTTCATCGTTGTTGTACATCTGCGGCAGCAGAGAGGCTTCTACGTTAGGCGTGAACTGCAGCTTTTTCGGGTTGTCCACGATGTCGCTGATACGCGCGGTCACTTTGTCGACGCCAGGCTTAAGCTTGATCACCCCCTCTTTTTCGAAGATAGAGAGAATGCGCCCCTCTTCAGACACGGCATCACGCATGATGATTTTGCCGCCTTCCGGCAGGTCTTTCAGCGACTTGTATTTTTTAGAGTAGATACCAATTGGCTCAATATGGATCGCGCCGGCACTGACAAAATCATAATCCTTATCACCCGCGTGATCTTTCAGCACGCTGTTCAGGTAAGGAATGTGCTGGAAGTAGTTAGCGTCAATGTCATGACCTGCCAGCGCGGTGTTGGGCAGAATGTAGTCCTGGAAGGGTTTAATCTCCAGATCGATACCCTGCTTTGCCAGAATCGGCTTCGCCTGCTCCAGAATTTCAGCGTGTGGCGTATTGGACGCGCCCACGGTCAGGGTGTCAGCCCACGCGGCAAAGCTCAGGGCGCTCAGGGTTGCAGCGGCGATCAGTGTCAGTGTCTTTTTCATGATGATGGTTCCTGTGTGTATTTATTAGCGTTTATCTAACAGTGAAGTGATGATGTCGCCGCAGAACTGAATAATGAAAACGATGATCAAAATGGTCACCGTTGCCACCAGCGTGACGTCACCATGGTTGCGCTGGAATCCTTCCAGATAAGCCAGATTTCCCAAACCGCCTGCGCCAATCACCCCGGCCATTGCGCTGTAGCTCACCAGCGCAATCAGCGTCACCGTAATACCGGACACCAGTGCAGGTGATGATTCTGGCAGTAAAACCCGAAAAACTAAGGTGCTCAGTCGTGCGCCCATCGAGCGCGTCGCTTCAATCACCCCTTTGTCCACTTCGCGCAGGGCAATCTCTACCAGACGCGCGTAGAACGGTGCCGCGCCCACAATCAGCGCCGGCAGTGCCGCGTTGGCCCCCAGAATGGTGCCGACGATGGTCTTGGTGAACGGGATCAGCAGGACAATCAGAATGATGAACGGGATAGAACGAAACACGTTCACCACAATCGAAATCACGCTGTAGACCGTACGGTTGTGGAACAACCCACCACGCGCGGTTAAAAACAGCGCCAGACCCAGCACAATCCCCAGTACAAAGGTTGCCACGCCTGAAAGCGCAGTCATGTACAGCGTCTCGAGCGTTGCCGCCCAGAGTTGATCCCATTTCAGGTGCGGAAAGAGGGTATCAGCCATGTTTAATCACCTCGCCTTCAATATCGCTGTGCTTCAGGTCGGCGAGGATATTGTTCAGTTGTTCATCAGATGCCACCACGTGTACCCACAGCTGGCCAAAAACGCCGTGCGCCGTTTGGGTCATTTTTCCGTGCAGAATGTTAAACGGCAGGCCGTAGCGCAGCGTCAGTTCACCCACAATCGGTTTGTGCGTGCTGTGTCCGGTGAAGGTCAGACGGATGACCGTGCCTTCCAGGTCGGCTGCCAGCTCGGTATTGAAGGTCTCTTCCTCGGCATACTGGCTCACCTGACGGACAAACTGCCGGGTGATCGGCTGTTGAGGGTGAGTAAAGACGCTCAGCACGTCGCCCTCTTCCACCACTTTGCCACTCTCCATCACCGCCACGCGATCGCAGATTTTGCGCACCACGTGCATTTCATGGGTGATCAGCACAATGGTGAGTTTGAAACGACGGTTGATGTCCAGCAGCAGATCGAGGATCTGATCGGTCGTCTGGGGATCGAGTGCGGAGGTGGCTTCGTCACAGAGCAGCACGTCCGGGTTGTTCGCCAGCGCACGCGCAATGCCCACGCGCTGCTTTTGCCCGCCGCTCAGCTGCGACGGATACGCATTTTCGCGGCCTTTCAGCCCGACCAGTTCCACCAGCTCGGCCACGCGAGCCTGAATCCTGGCTTTTGGCACTCCGGCTATCTGCATTGAGAAAGCGATGTTTTCCGTTACCGTCCGTGACCACAGCAGGTTGAAATGCTGGAACACCATGCTGATCTTCAGCCGCGCCTGACGCAGTGCTTCCCCTTTTGCGGCAGAAATGTCCTGCCCGTTGATGGTCACGCTGCCGCTGCTCGGTTTTTCCAGGCCATTCAACAGGCGGATCAGGGTACTTTTCCCCGCGCCGCTGTAACCAATAATGCCGTATATTTGCCCCTGTTCGATCGTCAAATTGACGTTATCAACGGCCGTGAGCGCCACCTTTCCGTTGTCAAAAACCTTCGAAATATTACTGAGAACAATCATTCTTATTCATTATCCGTCCGCGCATAGCGGTTTAGCAGTATGGATGTCCAAAATGATAGTAAACAGCCGTTATCAGCTTTTAAATGAACAAAAAAGAATGTGTTATAACCTGAAGAAATAAGCGGCGAATTGAGCGGATGGGAACCGTTTAGACCAATTTCAGCAATGATTATCTGCCAGATGCATATCTGACAGACACCAGACGAGAAAAACGGTCATTTTTTCAGCATTTTCTGTTGATATAGCCATCCTCACATCCAGAGCACTTTACGTCTTGCTGTCCTGACATCCAAAAACATCATTTATATTCTTTTCTGTTCTAAAAAGCAGAGATTCGTTCTTTCTTGATAAAATTTCATCGCCCTATCATCCCGTCATGCTCTCCTGAAAGGACAAAACCATGACGATTTATCACTCCGTCACTGAACTGATTGGCCGTACACCGCTTATCCAGCTGCATAAACTCGATACCGGTCCCTGCTCGCTGTTTTTGAAACTGGAGAACCAGAATCCGGGTGGATCCATTAAAGACCGCGTGGCGCTGTCGATGATTAATGAAGCGGAGCGTACCGGTAAGCTGCAGCCGGGTGGCACGATAATTGAGGCGACGGCAGGCAATACCGGTCTCGGCCTGGCCCTGATTGCCGCCCAGAAAGGCTACTCGCTGATCCTGGTGGTGCCGGACAAAATGAGCCGCGAGAAGATTTTCCACCTGCGTGCGCTGGGTGCCCAGGTGGTACTGACGCGCTCGGACGTGAATAAAGGTCATCCGGCCTATTATCAGGATTACGCCCAGCGTCTGGCTAATGAACTGCCCGGTGCGTTTTATATCGATCAGTTCAATAACGAAGCCAACCCGCTGGCGCATCGCACCACCACCGCGCCAGAACTGTTTGAACAGCTCGACGGCAACATCGACGCCATCGTGGTTGGCGTGGGCTCCGGCGGTACGCTGGGTGGCCTGCAGGCCTGGTTTGCCGAGCACTCTCCGCACACGGAGTTTGTGCTGGCAGACCCGGCCGGCTCCGTACTGGCAGACCAGGTCGAAACCGGGCGCTACCATGATGCCGGTTCATGGCTGGTTGAAGGGATCGGTGAAGACTTTATTCCGCCGCTGGCTCACATCGAAGGCGTGGAGCGCGCCTGGCGCATCACCGACCAGGAAGCATTCAACACCGCGCGTGAACTGCTGAAAACGGAAGGTATCCTGGCAGGCTCCTCCAGCGGAACCCTGCTGGCGGCCGCGCTGAAGTATTGCCAGGCACAGACCACGCCGAAACGCGTCGTGACCTTCGCCTGCGACAGTGGCAACAAATACCTCTCGAAGATGTTCAACGATGACTGGATGCGCCAGCAGGGACTGATGTCCCGCCCGCAGGCAGGCGATCTCTCCGACTACATTGCGCTGCGCCACGATGAAGGGGCCACCGTCACCGCCGCCCCGGATGACACGCTCTCCACCGTGCTGGCGCGAATGCGTCTGTATGACATCTCGCAACTGCCGGTGCTGGATAACGGCAAGGTGGTGGGGATTATCGACGAGTGGGATCTGCTGCGCCATATCGGCGGCGATGGCGATCGCTTTGCCCTTCCCGTCACGGCAGCGATGACGCGACAGGTGGAGTTTCTTGATAAGCACGCACCGGAAAGCGCCCTCAACGCCATTTTTGATCGCGGTCTGGTGGCCGTGATCAATGACAACGACCGTTTCCTGGGTCTGATTACGCGCAGCGATGTCCTCACCGCCTGGCGCAACCGTCTACAACAATAAAGGAAAAGATGATGAAAAACCTGGCCACGCTCAGCGTACACAGCGGTGAATTTAACGATCAACACGGGGCGGTCATGCCGCCCATTTACGCCACCTCGACGTTTGCGCAACCGTCACCAGGGGAGCATACCGGCTACGAATATTCCCGCAGCGGCAACCCCACCCGCCATGCGCTGGAAACCGCCATCGCCGAACTGGAAGGCGGCTCGCGCGGCTATGCTTTCGCCTCAGGCCTGGCCGCCATTTCCACCGTGCTGGAACTGCTGGACAAAGACAGCCATATCGTTGCCATTGATGATGTGTATGGCGGCACATACCGGCTGATTGAAAACGTACGCAAGCGCAGTACCGGGCTGCAGGTCAGCTGGGTTAAGCCTGGCGATCTGGCCGCGCTGGAAGCCGCCATTCGACCTGAAACGCGCATGGTCTGGGTGGAGACGCCGACCAACCCGCTGCTGAAACTGGCCGATCTGGCGGCCATCGGTGCCATTGCCCGCCGTCATAACGTGATCAGCGTGGCAGATAACACCTTCGCCTCACCGGTCATTCACCGTCCGCTGGAGTCGGGTTTCGATATCGTGGTGCATTCCGCCACCAAATACCTGAACGGCCATTCCGACGTGGTTGCTGGTCTGGCGGTCGTGGGGGATAACCCGGCGCTGGCAGAACGGTTGGGGTATCTGCAAAACGCCGTCGGCGGCGTCCTGGATCCGTTCAGCAGCTTCCTGACGCTGCGCGGGATCCGGACACTGGCACTGCGAGTTGAAAAGCACAGCACCAACGCGCTGGCGATTGCGCAATGGCTTGAGCAGCAGCCGCAGGTTGACAACGTGTTCTACCCGGGGCTGGAGTCGCACCCGCAATATCAGCTTGCCCGCACGCAAATGGCGCTGCCGGGCGGGATGATTTCCGTCGTGGTAAAAGGCGATGCGCAACGTGCGACGGAGGTGATCCGCAACCTGAAGCTGTTCACCCTCGCAGAAAGTCTCGGCGGTGTGGAAAGCCTGGTGAGTCAGCCCTACAGCATGACCCACGCCTCGATCCCGCTTGAGCAGCGTCTGGCCAACGGCATTGTGCCGCAACTGATCCGCCTGTCTGTAGGGATCGAAGATACGAAAGACCTGATTGCCGACCTGAGTCAGGCGCTGAAAAATTAAGCAAAATACGGCAGGTTACCCGCCTGCCGTCATAAGTTGTCATTATGCCTTAACGCCTTGATAACAATATTATGTGAAACTGCATAGATTATTTTTGAAACGCTGTTTTCATTTTCCTTTTATCCTAAAATCAGCGTATAATGCGCGCCTAATCCCTGGTGAATGGTTTCAGCGCTTGGAATACAAAAAACAACGTACAACTTCTCCTCTCCTTCGTTGGGCTGACACTCAGGCACACTTTCTTCTGCACGCTCATTTGATGTCTCCTATCCTTAGTGCGTGTCATATACTCTTTTGCAACACAGGTTTGACTCCGCGGCGGTGCGCCCCCGGAGCGAGATTTCCATATCCTTCCCAACTTAAAGACTAAGACTGTCATGAAAAAGACGAAAATTGTTTGTACCATCGGCCCGAAAACCGAATCTGAAGAGATGCTGACCAAAATGCTGGACGCCGGCATGAACGTTATGCGTCTGAACTTCTCTCACGGTGACTACGCTGAACATGGTCAGCGTATCCAGAACTTGCGCAACGTCATGAGCAAGACCGGTAAAAAAGCCGCCATCCTGCTGGATACCAAAGGTCCTGAAATCCGCACCATCAAACTGGAAGGCGGTAACGACGTCTCTCTGAAAGCGGGCCAGACCTTCACCTTCACCACTGACAAGTCTGTGGTCGGTAACAGCGAAATCGTTGCGGTGACCTATGAAGGTTTCACCAGCGATCTGTCCGTGGGTAACACCGTGCTGGTAGACGATGGTCTGATCGGGATGGAAGTGACCGCGATCGAAGGCAACAAAGTCATCTGTAAAGTGCTGAACAACGGCGACCTGGGTGAAAACAAAGGCGTTAACCTGCCAGGCGTTTCTATCGCGCTGCCAGCCTTGGCTGAAAAAGACAAGCAAGACCTGATCTTCGGTTGCGAGCAAGGCGTTGATTTCGTTGCAGCCTCCTTCATCCGTAAGCGTTCCGACGTGGTTGAAATCCGTGAGCACCTGAAAGCGCACGGCGGTGAGAAGATCCAGATCATCTCCAAAATCGAAAACCAGGAAGGCCTGAACAACTTCGACGAAATCCTCGAAGCGTCTGACGGCATCATGGTTGCGCGTGGTGACCTGGGTGTTGAAATCCCGGTTGAAGAAGTGATCTTCGCGCAGAAGATGATGATCGAGAAGTGTGTTCGCGCGCGTAAAGTGGTTATCACTGCCACCCAGATGCTGGACTCCATGATCAAAAACCCACGTCCAACCCGCGCAGAAGCTGGCGACGTGGCGAACGCCATCCTCGACGGTACTGATGCTGTCATGCTGTCTGGCGAATCCGCGAAAGGTAAATATCCGCTGGAAGCAGTGTCCATCATGGCCACCATCTGCGAACGTACTGACCGCGTGATGACCAGCCGTCTGGACTTCAACAACGACAGCCGCAAACTGCGCATCACTGAAGCGGTATGCCGCGGTGCGGTAGAAACGGCTGAGAAGCTGGAAGCGCCACTGATCGTGGTTGCCACCCAGGGCGGTAAATCTGCTCGTGCAGTGCGTAAATACTTCCCGGATGCGACTATCCTGGCGCTGACCACCAATGAAACCACTGCGCGTCAGCTGGTGCTGAGCAAAGGTGTTGTAGCACACCTGGTGAAAGAGATCGCGTCTACCGACGATTTCTACATTCAGGGTAAAGAGCTGGCTCTGGAAAGCGGCCTGGCACAGAAAGGCGACGTGGTGGTAATGGTATCGGGTGCGCTGGTACCAAGTGGCACCACCAACACCGCATCTGTTCACGTGCTGTAATAATGCACAAACAAATTAATTTTTGATAAAAAGCGTCCTTCGGGGCGCTTTTTTTATTCGTGGTATTAGCCAAATCTATTCAAAAAGCAAATCGGGTTTTTCTATTTAATCGCGATTTATCTAAGATGAATCCGATGAAAAATGCCTTTTTTAACATAGCTTTTTCGACAAAAACGCCGAATTCGTTGCTTCTTTGAGCGAACGATCAAAAATAGGCGTATTCCCATCAAAAAAATATTCTCAACCCAAAAAAGTTTGTGTAATACTTGTAACGCTACATGGAGATTAACTCAATCTAGAGGGTATTAATAATGAATCGTACTAAACTGGTACTGGGCGCGGTAATCCTGGGTTCTACTCTGCTGGCAGGTTGCTCCAGCAACGCTAAAATCGATCAGCTGTCTTCTGACGTTCAGACTCTGAACGCTAAAGTTGACCAGCTGAGCAACGACGTGAACGCAATGCGTTCCGACGTTCAGGCTGCTAAAGACGACGCAGCTCGCGCTAACCAGCGTCTGGACAACCAGGCTACTAAATACCGTAAGTAATAGTACCTGTTAATAAAATGGCGCACATTGTGCGCCATTTTTTTTGTCTGCGTCAAACCCCTACTGCGTCACCTTCTCTCCGTCATCTTCCATTACCGCAGCAGACACCCGACTGTTCTGCACGGACTGCACGCTGTTGCTGGCTGACGGGCCGTTACTGGCCGACACGGCAACCGGGATCCCTGCCCGGCGCGACAAGGCTTTATCAATAAGCGCTTTATCACTCCCCGCCTGAGAAACAAATGAGGCGAAATCAGCGGAATGGGTAATCGGCGTTACCTGCGGGTTTTCCCCCTCAACCTGTGCCAGCGGGCGATGCACTTCAATGTAGCGTTTGCCGTCCGGCTCAACGGAGAACTTCACCGGCTCATTGATAATCTGCACCCGGGTACCGACACGCACCTGTTCGAACAGGGCTTTAATATCCGGCGCGTTCATGCGCATACAGCCGGAGCTGACCCGCAGGCCAACGCTGTCCGGCGCACTGGTGCCGTGGATGAGATATTCCCCATTGCCCACGCCTAAACGCAGTGCAAAGCGCCCCAGCGGGTTATTTGGCCCGGCGGGTACTACCGGCGGCAATTTAATGCCCTGCTCCAGTGAACGCGCCCGGATGCCCGGCGTCGGGGTCCAGGTTGGATTAGGGATTTTCTGACTCACGCGGGTGGTCGTGACCGGCGTTTCCAGCCCCAGCTGTCCAATCCCCAACGGGAAGACCTGGACAATATTGCCGCCCGGCGGGAAGTAGTAAAGCCGTAGCTCGGCCAGATTCACCACAATACCTTCGCGTGGCGTGTCCGGAAGCAGCATCTGGGATGGGATGGTAATAACCGTTCCCGGCGCGGGGTTCACCGGCGCAATGGTATTATTGGTCTCGAGGATCAACTGCGCCGCAGTATTAAACCGACGCGCGATAGTCTGCAGTTTAGTGTCCCCTTCCTGTATTGTGTAAGTTTGATTTTGCCCAATCAGACGGCTGCCTGCGGACGGTAACGGATAATCCATCGCCATGGCCGAATTAAGAGCGCCGAGCGAACCAAGGAGTAAGAGTGTTATTAGAGACGCGCGCTTCATGCTGAGATTCCTTATTCACTGACAGAACGCCAGAAAGCTGAAAAACCAGCGAGGCGGGAACCACCTCGCGAAACAGAATGAATGCTGTCCTGTAAGTCTAGCTAAGGATTGCAGCTTTGGCGCGGATGGCGCGAATCATCGCTTCCAGTCCCTGGGAGCGGGACGGGGTGAGGTGTTGGGTCAGGGCCATTTTTTCAAACCACGGGCGCACATCAAAGGCGACAATATCCTGCGCAGACATCTGGTGGTACAGAATAAAGACCACGGCGATAAGCCCTTTCACAATCGCGGCATCGCTGTCGCCGTGCAATTCAATCGTACCGTCGCCCTTTTGCTCCATCACGATCCAAACCTGGCTCTGGCAGCCCAGAATAATATTCTCCGGGTTATGCGCCTCTTCACTGAGCGGCGGCAAACGCTGCCCCAGCTCAATAATATAGAGATACTTTTCTTCCCAGTTCGCGCAACGCCCGAAGTTACGCAGTAATTTATCTTTGTCCGGCAATTCTGCCATCGTTTGCCTCTCGTTAGCCCAGCAACTGGTGAATGCGTTTTAGCCCCGCCACCAGCCTGTCGACCTCTTCCGTTGTGTTGTACATCACCAGCGACGCGCGGCACATTGCCGGGACCTGGTAAAATGCCATCAGCGGCATGGCACAGTGGTGTCCGGTGCGCACGGCCACGCCATAGTTATCAAGGAAACTCCCCACGTCATAGGCATGGTGTTTTCCCAGGTTGAACGCGATCACGCCCTGCCGGTCTGCCGGGCCGTACAGAGTAAGATCCGGTACGCTGGCAAGCTCCTGCAGCGCATAATGCATCAGCAGCTGTTCGTACTCCTGAATTGCGTCAAGGCCAATCGCGGAGACGTAAGAAACCGCCGCCCCCAGCCCGATAATCCCGCCGGTGTTTGGCGTGCCCGCCTCAAAGCGCCACGGCGCACGCGCGTAGGTGGTGCCTTCCGACAGGCTGACGGTGGCGATCATCGAGCCGCCCCCTTCCCACGGCGGCATGGCCTGCAGAATATCGTCTTTCACATACAACACGCCGATCCCGGTGGGCCCATACAGCTTATGCCCGGAGAATACGTAAAAATCGCAGTCCAGCGCCTGAACATCCACCGGGTGGTGCATAACCGCCTGAGCGCCGTCAATCAGGACTTTCGCGCCCGCCTGGTGCGCTTTTTCAACGATCTCTGCCACCGGGTTTTCGGTGCCCAGCACGTTAGAAACCTGAGTAACCGCGACCAGCCGCGTGTGGTCGTCCAGCAAGGCATCAAGGTGCTCAAGCTGGAGCGTTCCCTCCTGATGCAACGGGATGACCCGTAGCTCGGCGCCAACACGCTCACAGAGCATCTGCCACGGCACAATATTGGCGTGGTGTTCCATCTCGGTAATGATGATGTTATCGCCCGCGTGGACCTGCGCATTGCCCCAGCTGTTGGCAACCAGGTTGATCCCTTCCGTCGTGCCGCGCACAAACACCAGCTCTTCCGGCGATCGCGCATTCAGAAAAGCGGCCACCTGGGTGCGGACGTTCTCCATACGCTGGGTCGCCTCTGCGCTCAGCGTATGAATACCGCGATGCACGGCGGCGTAACCGTGGCGGTAGAACTCCGCTTCGGCATCCACCACCTGGTTCGGCTTCTGCGCGCTGGCCGCGCTGTCGAGATAGGCCAATGGCAGTCCGTTTACTTCACGGGTCAGAACCGGAAAATCGGCCCGTACTTTCTCTACGGGAAAACTCATGCTTCGCCTCCAGGCAGCCGCTGACCAATACGGGCCAGCACCTGCTGTTTTAACAGGCCATCGTCCAGCGCCTCCGTCAGCTCTGCGGCAAAGGCGTAGATAATCATCTTCTGCGCCGCCTGCTGGTCGATACCGCGTGAACGCAGATAGAACATCTGTTCGTCATCAATGCGCCCGACCGTGGCGCCGTGGCTGCATTTAACGTCGTCAGCATAGATCTCCAGCTGCGGCTTGGTGTCCACTTCTGCCAGACGCCCCAGCAGCAGGTTGTTGTTGGTCATCTGCCCGTCGGTCTTAATGGCGTGTTGCGCCACATTAATCAGACCGTTAAACACCGCGCGTCCTTTATCGCTGACAATGGTTTTGTGCAGCTGGCGGCTGTTGCAGTAGCCTTTGTTGTGCTCAAGCCAGGTACGCGTATCGCACACTTCCGATTTGACCGGCATCGCCAGGCTGTTGATACGCAGCGTGGTGTTCTCGCCGTTGAGCTGCGTGCTGGTGTTGTGACGCAGTACCGCGCCCCCCAGCAGGAAGCTGTGGCTGTATGCCGCTGCGTCCTGCCCAAGCAGAATATCGTTATGCGCAAAGTGATGACTCTGCGGATTCTCAAATGCCAGTTTGATATGGTGCAACTGAGCGTTGGCGGCGACGTTCATCGTCAGGCGCGCCCCGGTAAAGTGGCGGGTGTCGTTGAGGCTGACGTAATGTTCAATGACCGTGGCCTCCGCCCCCTCCGCCAGCGCCAGATGGTGGCGATAATGCGCGGTATTGAGTTCGTCGCCATCCAGTCCCTGCGTGATATGCATCAGCAGCAGCGGTTTTGCCGGGCGCTGGTTTCGCTTCACGTGAATCTGCGTCACGCTCTGCGCCAGGCTCTCAGTAAGATGCAGAAAGACTTCTGGCTGCACGGGCGCCGTCAGACTCTGACGCTCATCATCAATGGTTATCGTATAACCGCTCTCGTCGGTGCTGTCGCTCAGCTCCGCACGGAACTGGCCGTCGACAAACACCAGGCGCAGGGCATCGACATTCAGCGCCAGTGCGTCGCGCTGCGTCGGGTTGATATCCGCCAGACGCGAGACGAACTCAGCGTTCATCAGGCCATCGAGCGGCGTGTATTTCCAGTTCTCATGTTTACGCGTGGGCAAACCGAGGCGCAGCATCTGTTGCAGGTGCTGTTGTGCCTGCTCAGAACGCGTTTGCCCCTGAGCTTCAAACAGGCGGTGCCACTGCTGGAGCGCATTACTGCTGTTCGGTAAGCCAGCCATAACCCTGCTCCTCCAGTTGTTTGACCAGCGTGAAATCACCGGATTTCACAATGCGCCCCTGGTAAAGCACGTGGACGTAATCCGGTTTGATGTAGTCAAGAATACGCTGGTAGTGGGTGACGATAATGAATGACCGTTTGCCGTCACGCAGGGAATTTACCCCGTCGGCGACAATCTTGAGGGCATCGATATCCAGACCGGAATCGGTCTCATCCAGAATGCACAGCTCAGGTTCAAGCACCGCCATCTGCAGAATGTCGTTGCGCTTTTTCTCGCCGCCGGAGAAGCCGACGTTAACCGAGCGGGTGAGCAAGTCTTCCGGCATTTTCAGCAATTTGATCTTCTCTTCCATCAGGTCCTGGAAATCAAAGCGATCCAGCGCCTCCAGACCACGGTATTTGCGTACCGCGTTGAGCGCCGTTTGCAGGAAGAACTGATTACTGACGCCCGGAATTTCAACCGGATACTGGAAGGCCATAAAGATGCCCTCTCCGGCGCGATCTTCCGGTGACATCTCCAGCAAATCTTTGCCGTTAAACTCCACCGAGCCGTGGGTCACTTCGTAATCTTCGCGTCCCGCCAGCGTCGCTGAAAGCGTACTTTTCCCGGAGCCGTTTGGCCCCATGATGGCGTGGACCTCTCCTGGCTTGACGTCAAAATTGAGGCCACGCAGGATGGCTTTATCTTCCACGCTAACCTGTAAATCTTTAATGCTTAACATGTGCTTTCCTTAACCGACGCTGTGTTCAAGACTGATGGCGAGGAGTTTCTGGGCTTCAACGGCAAATTCCAGCGGCAGTTCAGAGAACACATCCTTACAGAAGCCGTTTACGATCATTGAGATGGCATCTTCTTCACTGATCCCGCGCTGCAGGCAGTAGAAGAGCTGATCTTCCCCAATACGCGATGTTGTCGCCTCATGTTCGAGCTGGGCGCTGTTGTTGCGACACTCCACATACGGGAAGGTATGCGCGCCGCAGTCCGCGCCAATCAGCATTGAATCGCACTGGGTAAAGTTTCGCGCATTGGTGGCCGTCGGCATGATTTTCACCAGCCCGCGGTAGCTGTTCTGGCTGTGCCCGGCAGAAATACCTTTTGAGATGATGGTTGATTTGGTGTTTTTACCAATGTGGATCATTTTGGTGCCGGTATCCGCCTGCTGATGGCCGCTGGTGAGGGCTACAGAGTAAAACTCGCCGATGGAGTTATCCCCGCGCAGGATGCAACTCGGGTACTTCCAGGTAATGGCAGAGCCGGTCTCGGACTGCGTCCAGGACATCTTGCTGTTTTCACCCTCGCACAGCGCGCGCTTGGTGACGAAGTTAAGGATACCGCCAGTGTTACCGTCGCCCGGGAACCAGTTTTGCACCGTGGAGTATTTCACTTCAGCATCTTTGTGGATGATGACTTCCACCACCGCGGCGTGGAGCTGGTAGCTGTCGCGTACCGGAGCGGAACACCCTTCGATGTAGCTGACGTAACTGCCTTCGTCCGCCACCAGAATGGTGCGTTCGAACTGGCCGGTTTTTTCCGCGTTGATACGGAAATAGGTCGACAACTCCATCGGGCAACGTACCCCTTTCGGCACGTAGATAAAGGTGCCATCAGAGGCCACCGCCGCGTTGAGCGCCGCAAAGAAGTTATCGTTAGACGGCACCACGGTGCCAATGTACTTTTTCACCAGTTCCGGGTGCTCATGAATTGCTTCGCCAAAGGAGCAGAAAATGATCCCCTGCTCCGCCAGCTTCTCACGGTAGGTGGTCGCCACCGAGACGGAGTCAAAAATGGCATCCACCGCCACCTCTTTCCCCTCGCGAACCGGCACGCCAAGCTGGTTAAACGCCTCTTCCACTTCTTTACTCAGGAAGCTGTTATCCGCCCCGGTTTGCTGTACCGCACCGGGCTGGGAGGCGCAGGTGTCGTCACAGCTGCCGCAGGAAGGGGCTGAGTAGTAGCTGTAATCCTGATAATTCAGCTTGTCGTAGTGCGCTTTCAGCCAGTGCGGCTCTTCCATCTCCAGCCAGGCCCGATAAGCGCTCAGGCGGAACGCCAGCATCCACTCTGGCTCGTTACGTTTGGCCGAAATCGCCCGCACGACATCTTCATTGATGCCCTTTGCCAGTTCATCGGTCTGCAGCTGCGTGAAGAAGCCCTCTTTATAATTGAGGTGCCCGCCGCTCCAGGTATTTACATCACTCGTTGCTTCAGTATTACGAGACATAGTACCGCCTATACCCCAAAGCTTTCGCCGCAGCCGCATTCGTTCTGCGCTTTCGGGTTATGAAATTTGAATAACTGGTTTAAGCCTTCACGCACGTAGTCCACTTCGGTGCCGTCGATAAACGGCATGGCCTGAAGCGCGACATACAATTTTGCGCCGTCCGTTTCAAATACCAGGTCATCCTTCTCAGGTTCGGTGACAGTGTCGAGCACGTAACCGAAGCCAGCGCAGCCGGTCTGTTTGACCCCTAAACGCACGCCAAGGATCTCGGGCTTTTTCGCCACCAGCTCGTGAATATGGGCCGCCGCCGCTGGCGTCAGCGTTAAGCCGCGCCAGGCGAAATCGGCAGGATTGAAGGTTTCTGAATGCAGTTCCATAGGTCCACCTCATCTGATAAGCCATCAGGGCATAACACCATGTTAGTGATAACGATTATCACTTCAACCCTCTGTCAGCAGGGGCTTTCGGCTAAATAGCTCTTTTTGCCTGGTTTTATTAAGCATAGACCCTGTACAAGGATGCAGTAGAGATGGATGTATTTGTTCAATGCATTGATTAATAATGTATTTCGTAGAGGGACTTATGAGGGCGAGAGGAAAAATAAAATATGCATCGGAAATGCCTATTTTTGAGATAGCTTTTGCGCAGAAAAACCACAAAAACAAAAAAAGGCCCTTAAGGCCTCTGATGATTAAAAATGAAATGAGACAGCAAAACCTTGTTCACGCCAGTGATCGAGCTGTTCCTGCTGACGAGGTGTGAGTGATTTCCCCGTCCAGACGAAGATTTTTTGCCCCGGGAAGAGTTCCGGGCGCGGTGAATCAATCGGTTCCGCCAGCACGTCAATGTGCCAGCCCTTACTGGTCAGGCGCGCGGCCTCAAGCCACAGATGCGTACGGTCGTCACATTCCCATCCAACGAGCAAAGCATCTTTACCGGCTTTTTTGCGCGATTCTGCCAGGCTTGCCACGGCGAATTCAATCAGCACGCCATCCAACAGGCTCGCCATGTGGCGCACCGTATTCTGATCCTGATTCATTCGCTGTCGTACGGGGATAATGATGTTATCAATCAGCGCATCCATCGCATGATCGCGGCGAAACTCGCCTATTTTGGCGCGCAGTTTTGCCGGGCTGGCATAACGCAGAACGGTCATCATCTCTTCCTGGAAAGCGGCCCAGTTACCCTGGGTCATCACTTCCTTGTTTTCCAGCAAGGCTTTGACTTTACCCACCGAGACGCCCGTTTTCATCAGGCGCTTAATCTCTTCTATACGCAGGATATCTTCATCGTCGAACTGACGATGACCCCCTTCGCTGCGTTGCGGCTTCAACAAACCATAACGGCGCTGCCAGGCACGCAGCGTAACGGGGTTGATACCGCATCGTTCGGCCACTTCGCCGATACTGTAATAGGCCATTAACTCCCTCACGCTCAATACTTCCATACCTAACCACGGCAACCTTATCAGATTGTACAAGCCATTTGTATAACGAAGACCTCAGTTTGCAACAGGTGAATGGCCTGTTCACCACTCACGCTGTTTACTCTATTGTTGTCTAAATTTTGCCTTACGTACAGTTAACTCTACCGCACGATGTACAGCTTTCTCACAATTCGGGCTTTTTCTCGGGCCACGCAATGGCCGGAATGCCGCCATGTCGGGGGCTGGCAAACAGGTGCCCCTGAAACTGGGAAATTCCCGCCGATTCCAGCCACATCCACTCCTCGGCCTTCTCCACGCCCACGGCGCAGAACTGAATTTCCAGCGAGGAACAGCACTTGATGATCGCCTGAATGATGGCCTGTCGCGGGCCACTTTTATGCACATCCAGCACCAGATCGCGATTAATCTTAATTCTGTCCGGCTGGAACTGCGCCAGCAGCTGCAGCCCGGCAAACCCGGCGCCAAAGTGATCGATCGTCACGCTGATGCCTGCACTTTTTAACTGTCGTACCGAATGGGTAAACTCATCGAAGCGGGAGATAGCTTCGCTCTCGGTAAACTCCACCACGATCTGCTCCGGTACAAAGCCATTCGCATTAATGGCGGTAAGCAGAAAATCGACGGCACCCGGTACATTGACCAGCGTCATGGGCAGCAGATTAATGGACAGCGTCTGATCCTGTAACCCCAGTGCACTGGCCATCGACAGCGCAACCTGTTTGCTCTGCAAATCTGCCGTGTACACCGCTTCCCGCGGAAGCGCCGCAAAATAGGCCCGTGGTGAATCACCCGATGGCGTGCGGATCAACGCCTCCCAGGACACCACCTGCTGCATAAACGGATCCACGATCGGCTGAAAGGCAAAGCTGCAGTCCGCCCCTTTTGCCACCACCGCCGGTTGCGCGGATAACGGCGTCTCTTCGGGGATAAAATCCCAGGCATCGGCGGGCGGCAATTCAAAATAGTTGGCTTTCTCTGTCGCCTCAACGAACGTGCGGAAGAATTGCAGGGGGCGATCGCTATAGGTCAGTTGGTACCGGGTCGTCCCCTTATCAAGTACCTGCTGGAGAACCTCGTCCCTGTCGTACTGACGTAAATCAAAGAGCTCCATACCCACGTTGCCAAACCGTCGGGAAGGACCGTGATCGCGCATCAGTTCCACCACATTGTGATGACGCGGGTCGCGGCAGATCTGCTCATAAATGGCGGTCACGTTGTCTACTGGCCCTTCGAGTAACTGGAAAAAATGCGTGCCGTTAAACAGCAGGATCCCCGTGACATCGGATTGTCGGTTTTTACTATTTGCAGCAGCGACCATGTTTTCCAGCGCTTTCACCGGAACGTCATCGCAGATATGGCTGCGGTATATGATGGTTGTCAGCATGCTTTTCCTGGGGGTTAGGGGGTTGGCCACGTAAACACGTGGGTAGAGTTCTGTTATAGCATATTAATTGTCAGGCAAATAATTTACATCTCAATGATTTAGGCAATGTATGACCCCGTTTTTTTTCTGTTGTATAACTTAACCGCAACATCATAAGTTGTACAATATATCCTGTCACGATGCCGTAATAATACTGACGCGCAAAGAACTGAAATATAAGTACTTTATAAGATATATCATAAAAACATCAAAAATCTGTACATTTTTAATGTACAGATTTAGAAATTGTGTATACCTTAAATGTAACGTTAGTGATTACTAAATTTTACAGGAGCGAAACATGAACCAGAACGGTTATGTCGCCGATTCAGCCGCCGCCATTGCGCAATACTTCGAAAAAGCAGCTCTCCCTACGCAACAGGAAACGCTGGGTGAGGTGGTTGTAGAAATACTTAGCGACGGGCGAAACCTTAACCGCAAGTCGCTCTGCACCAAACTCTTAAGCCGCCTCGAAAAGGCCGAAGGCCCGGAAGAGGAACAGCATTACCACATGCTGCTTGGCCTGCTCTTCGAACGGTAACGAGATGAATCGCAGTGACGCAGAAAGACTGACAGACCAGTTGATTGGTGAAGCCGTGCTTTCCCTTCTGAAAGAGCGGGGGCCGTTAACAACCGATTCTCTGGTACAGCGTCTGCGTAAAATGCAAGTTCGTGAAAAGGATCCCCGGCGGCGGGAGACACTGGCGAGGGTGATTGCCGACATCGGCTCAAAAAGCAGCGCCTTTATACGTCGCAGAACCGCGCAAGGACGACCAATCAGAGAGGGATCTCTCAATGATAACAGAGACAATGTAGTGCCGTTATTTGGAAGTGGAATACCGTCCGACCCCAAAAAAATACATTGACTGCAACTTAACAGCTACGGTGAGAACAAATGAGACAGAATATTCAGCTGCAACCCGAATTTCATTCGGCTTTTCTTGATAGCGCCCTGTCGGAGTATTTCCGCCACGCTGGCGATCGTTTTGCTGAAGAATCCGCGATTTTTTCTACTGCAGTACGTTGTGTCCTGGCCACGGAAGGTCACCTTACCAACAAAGCGATCATTCTCTGGCTGATACAAACGCTGGAAGCGACCAACGACGTGGTTCAGGCTGACGTCATACGCAAAACGCTTGAAATTGTTGTGGGTTACACAATGGACGACCTTTAAAGACTGCTAACGTGTCATCGTCATAACTGTCGAACAGCCTGACGATGACACCCCTCCTCCCCGATAACACCCTGAAATACACGCCTCCTAAAGATGGCACGCTTCCTGCTTATCCCTCTTTACGGGATCGGGCTATCCGGTCATCTTGCTTCATTTCTTAACAGGTCTGTTATTGATGAAAAAAATCGCCAGCGTCTGCCCTTACTGTGGTGCAGGCTGCAAATTAAACCTCGTTGTTGAAAATAACCGTATCGTCCGTGCCGAAGCCGCAGACGGCGTGACCAATCAGGGCACCTTATGTCTGAAAGGATTTTACGGTTGGGACTTCCTCAACGACACTCGCTTGCTCACCCCTCGCCTGACGCAACCGATGATCCGGTACCACAAAGGCGAACCCTTCACCCCTGTCACCTGGGACGAGGCCATTCGTTATACCGCCAACAAGCTTAAGAGCATTAAAGCGCAGTTCGGCCCACGGTCGATCATGACCACCGGCTCATCCCGGGGTACAGGCAATGAAACCAACTATGTGATGCAAAAATTTGCCCGCGCGGTGCTCCATACCAACAACGTGGACTGCTGCGCGCGCGTCTGCCACGGCCCTTCTGTTGCAGGCTTACAGGAAACCCTGGGCAACGGCGCGATGAGCAATTCCATTAACGATATTGAAAACTCAAAATGCCTGCTGGTTTTCGGTTACAACTGCGCTGACTCTCACCCTATCGTCGCCCGCCGGGTGCTGAAAGCCCGCGAGAATGGCGCGAAAATTATCGTCTGCGATCCGCGTCGGATTGAAACCGCACGCATTGCCGATCAACACCTGCAGCTGAAAAACGGCAGCAATATGGCGCTGGTCAACGCCTTTGGCTATGTGCTGCTGGAAGAGGAGTTGTACGACAAAAACTACGTCGCGCGCTTCACGGAAGGGCTTGAGGCCTACCGGCAGACGGTGAAAGCGTACGCGCCAGAGAAAGTTGAACATCTGACCGGCATTCCCGCCCGCGATGTCCGCCAGGCGATGCGCACTTTCGCCGCGGCCCCCTCCGCCACCGTGATGTGGGGAATGGGCGTCACGCAGTTTGGTCAGGCCGTGGATGTGGTAAAAGGGCTTTCCAGCCTGGCGTTGCTGACCGGTAACCTTGGTCGCCCTGCCGTCGGCGTCGGGCCGGTGCGCGGGCAGAATAACGTGCAGGGTGCCTGTGACATGGGGGTTCTGCCCAATATGTTCCCGGGATACCAGGACGTAACGGACCCGGCAGTCAGGCAGAAGTTTGCCGATGCCTGGGGAATCGACGTGAAGGCGATGGACGATCGCGTCGGCACGCGTATTACCGAGGTGCCGCATCTGGCCCTGGAAGGCAAGGTCAAAGCTTATTACATCATGGGGGAAGATCCGCTTCAGACGGAGGCCGATCTCGGTCTGGTGCGCAGCGGCTTTGAAGCGCTCGACTTTGTGGTGGTTCAGGACATCTTTATGACCAAAACGGCAGAAGTGGCGGATGTCCTGCTGCCCGCCACCTCCTGGGGCGAACACGGCGGCGTCTTTACCTGTGCCGATCGCGGCTTCCAGCGCTTTGGCAAAGCCATTGAGCCCAGCGGCAACGTGAAACGTGACTGGGAGATCATCAGCCTGCTGGCGACGGAAATGGGCTATCCAATGCACTACGACACCAACCAGCAGATCTGGGATGAGATGCGCGAGCTATGCCCGCTGTTCTACGGTGTAACGTATGAAAAAATGGGTGAAATGGGACATGTCCAGTGGCCGTGTCCGACGCTGGATCACCCCGGCACGCCGTACCTCTATAAAGACAACCAATTCGACACCCCCACCGGTAAGGGTCAACTGTTTGCCGCCGCCTGGCGCGCGCCCGCGGAAACACCCGATGATGATTATCCTCTGGTGCTGTGCACGGTACGCGAGGTAGGTCATTACTCCTGCCGCTCCATGACCGGTAACTGCGCCGCGCTGCAAAGCCTGGCCGACGAGCCGGGTCGGGTACAAGTGAACCCGGCGGATGCGGACAAACTCGGTATTACAGACGGGCAACTGGTCTGGGTGCGTTCGCGTCGCGGTAAAGTGATCACCCGTGCCAGCCTCAGCGAACGCATCAACCCCGGAGCCGTTTATATGACCTATCAGTGGTGGATTGGCGCCTGCAACGAACTGACGCAGGATAACCTCGATCCCATCTCCAAAACGCCGGAAACGAAGTACTGCGCGGTACAGCTGGAAGCCATTGAGGATCAGCGCTGGGCTGAGGATTTTGCGGCATCGGCGTACCAGTCCATGAAGTCCCGGCTGATCAGTGCGGTGAATGTCTGAGAAAAAGCCGGGTGGCGCTGCGCTTACCCGGCCAACATTCCGGGCGTTTATCCAATCAACAACAGGCAGGATAAATCATCGCCGCCATTGATTTTATCAATCGCAAAGTCCATGCGGGCATCAATGGTGGTATTGTGCATGGTCTTTTCGGAGAGGCTGGCGATGGTTTTCATTACCACCTGTTGGTCGATTTCGTCCTGCATCGATCTTACGCTGAGGATGCATTTGATATAGAAAAAGTCCAGAACGATACGATAAAACTGACGCATGATGGTGGCCATATTTTTGCCGGGGAAATAGCTGCTGTACAGTTTGTACAACAGATAATTACGTAATACGTAAGGCTCTGACAGACAGGAAGTCTCACACAATCTGTGCCACTGCTGATTAATCGCGTCGAATTTTGTCTCCAGTTCCGCCGCGTCGCTTATACCGGCAACATCCAGGTATGCGGCAATTTGCTGATGCCCTTCAAGAATAAAACCATCCCGGGCCGAATCCTTCGCCACGTTTGTGCCCATGACGGACAACGCCAGATATTTCATTGCGTTTGACTTCGCCAGATGACCGGAATCCATCAGCGATTTTCCGCTTTGCAGCTCATTGAGAAGCGCTTCGTAGAAATTTTCCACTTCAGCAAATTTATTATGTAGATCAAAGTTAACGTGCTGGAGGCAAAGAATAAACTGCGCCAGCGCCATCAAATTTTCTTCAATATTACGCGATGGTGACTGGATTAAATTCCAGGCAAAAAGATGGATCACCTGCTGCGTCTGCGAGGCAGACTGGCGCTGCCCAATCAGGTTGGTTTTATAGCCCGCCACCAGTTCATCCTGCTCCTGAAGCAGCATCGCATCCGGGTCAAACAACACCCGCCGGACCACTTCCGGGCAAGAGAGCGTCATCGTATGCCGGGTCTCATCCTGGTAGCGAGTTGAACCCCTGGGGTAGGTGCTACAGGTATGCGAAAGCGCCTCTTCACCTAAATCGCGATGGACCATGCAGAGCTTGTTTTCATCGACAAAAGGACAGTCCCCTTTTTCGTTGAGCTTCACTCTGGAATAGTTATTTTTACCCTTTCGCTGAAGGATAAGATTCTCTTTGGCAATGGCGGCAATATCTGCGTGAGAGGACAGGAGATATTTCTGGTGAGTTTTCTTGTCAATATTGATTGTCCAGCCACGACAGCATGACATTAAGCACTCTGGCCCAACACACTGAAACTTACAGACGAAAATCGGTTTGATGGTTTTATGAATTTGCATAGCGAAGGCGTCATGATATAAAGCATAAAAAGTACCATGATGCGTGCGTTATGCTAAAGGTGCATAACGTCGCACAAATTCAGGTAATTTAGAGTATCAAAGAGAATGCGAGATAGTCACCGAGCCGGTTTGGATAACTGTTCCTCTGCACCATTCGGCGAATAAGGGCAATCAGTTCAAAATCAGTTCTCAGATTAAACTTCTGCATCATCACATACTTTTGCGTAAAAACGGTTTTATCGCTGATCTTCAGCGCATGCGCGATCTGCACTACCGATAATCCCCGATAAAAATTGGCCATAATGCGTTTTTGCTGGGGTGATAATATTTTATGCTGACACTCTGCGCAGCTTTTTTGCTTCCAGCTGTTCCCCGCCAGCTCTGCACGGTACCAGGCGATGAACAGCACCTGGTTTATCCGATCAAGCGAAGCGCGACGCGAAATAAAAATAATATCGTTAAAACAGGAGGGTAAGGCAGGAAAATGATATTCATCTTCCACCAATCCGATCACAATCCCTTTCTGGCGCGCCTGTAATTCGGGAAAACAGACCAGCGCCTCCCCCATACAAAATGAGAGAACGATAATATCGGCGGCACTGACGTTATCACGGCTAAGCTCCGCCTCGAAATGAATCTGCTGCTTAAAATTACGCAAAAAGAAGTCCACAAAGAAACACTGCAGCCCATGGTGAAAAAATTGGTCTGTCTCTTGAATCAGAATATTCAACATAGCAAATACCGATGTGGGTCAGTCAATAAACATTATTAACGCGCGGGCTTTTTAATTGTATTGCATGGTCATCACAACAACTGCACTGACACTGCCCGGCGTCGCGCCACCGGTTACAGATTTTACCGAAGCCTGCATGGCCATGGTCGCCGTTCTGTCCGGCGTAATATTTTGCGTTATGCTGGACCCGGTCCCCTTCAGCGGACCCGTGGCGGCCTCACGCATGGCTATCGCCACGTTTGTCGCCGAGCCGCTGTTCAGGTAGTAGTCCGCACCGGCCGCCGGATCGGGGGTGCCGGTAAACGAGACCGTGACGCTGCGGGTCCCCGCCGGGCACTGGGCAAATTGCAAATTAAACGGTACCGGATCGGATGTCGATCCCGGCGTCGCCATATTAGTCGCCTGTATATTTCCAAGATTGATATCCAGGTTTGCGCTCCCGCCATTAAATACACAGGGCGAGGCGATGATATTTCCCGTCACACCCAGATTAACGCTATCAGCCGCAACGACGTTCCAGCTGATAGCAAGGAGGAGCATCCCTCTCCTTAAGGGTAATTTCATCATGTCACCTGTTACTGGTAGGTCAAATTAAGCGTGGCAGAGGCATTTGCCGAGCCGGATTCGACGGTCGTTAAGGTCTGGTAATAGCGTGCCGTTAACGGGAGCGTCTCCTGCCCGCCTGCAGACTGTTTTAATAAAAGACGACTGTTCAAGACCAGTGGCGTGCCATTATAGAGAAATTGCACGCCAACGCCTTTTGCCGTGCCGCTATTTCCCTGCCCGGTTAATGTCATGACGCTGGTGTTGGCACTGTCCGGATTCTGTATTCCGCTCAGGGAAACCGTAATATTGGTGCCGGCACTGCAGTTTAATCCCAGGTTTTGCGTATTCTGCGCAACCGCTGGCGTGGTCCCCACCACGCTGCCAAATGCCGCGGCCGAAATATCCCCCATCGGGAAGGTCAACTGTGGCGTGGCGATCGTGCATGCCAGCGCATTGATTGTTCCGCCGGTAAGTTGCGTGGTCAGCCCGTCGCGGTAGATACCGTCGCTGCCCTGAAGCGTTACCACACCTATTGCACCAGGCGTTAAGGCACCGGACGACACCGGGCCGGTGACGACCAGTTCGACCCGGCCACCATACCAGTCCACGTATGAGGTTTGCGCATTATACGAGAACGTATTGCTCGGGTTTTCAAAGTAGGCATTCGATGAGAATCGAATGCCTACGCCGCTGACATTAGTGTTGTAAACGTGGTTTCCGTAGCTGCTCAGCGTGGCACTGTTATATCGCATGCTAAAACCCAGCATTAACGGATTAGTACATCCGCTAAGATAGGATCCCGTATACGTTCCCGCACCAGAAAAAATCACCGTGCCGACAGGCGCATCGCGCTGAACATTGATTGTCCCCACCGATAATGTCGAAAGCTGCGGTGTAATGGTGGTGCAGGTTCCCGCCCGGGCGATGTGCCATCCGCAAAGACAGCACAGCAGTAATAACATGTTGATCCGTTTCATCTTAATGCTCCTGGCGACACGAGACGCTGATGTCCGTAATTCCGCCGTATTGCGATCCATTCGGCAGGCTAAAATCTGCCCGACACTGCTGGTGAGGTTGATGTCCCCATGTTGCCAGGACCGTGCCCTGGTCGCGCAGGCCGGTTAAATAGACCTGGCCGCGATCGCCCACGATAAAGCTGCTCTTGTCATCATCCGCCAGGGTAACAACCGCGCCAAACGGCACGAACTGGCCATGAGTCGTCAACGTCATCAGCACCCGACGTCCGACTTTGGACAGATAATCGGCTTTCACCACCGCACCACGTGTAGGTGTGACCGTGCGCGTGTTGATCTCCAGCTCCACATCATCAGGCATATTTTCAGGATCGAGAGCGAGATCGTTTTTGCGGTATACGGAGAGGTTATTCACCACCGTATATCCCCGGTAATCCGTCCGTACGCCGGACTGGTTACGAATATTCACACCATGAGCGCCAGGGGCTTTGATTAACGCATTGGTTTCTCCCAGCGGCTGAGACAGCGTTATGCCATCAGCATGGGCGAGGATCCCCCCCTGCACACCATAATTAAGGCGTTCGCTATGTTTGTCGTAGCCATATCCCGCCGTGACCTCGCCATACGTGCCTTTGTAGTCACCGTTCAGCGTGCCGGTATACCCCACGCCATCCGTGCCGTAACCTTGCTGGATATTCCAGTTCAGCGCGCTATTGTTGAGAGCCACCCCGTTCATGCCGATACTGTGCGTCGTGCCATTGTTCTTACTGGTATTCAGACCATAGTTGGCCCACGTCTGCGGCAGGAATTTATCCAGCGGCACGCTGACGGTAAACGCCAGTAACTGGTCGTGGTCATAGGTCTTTGTACTTCCACTGCCGGATGAGGTCGGGCCGCCATTTTTGCTGTATGTCCAGGTCACGCCATAACTGATGTTGTTCCAGTTGTTGTTGTAGCCGACACTCCACGACGCCATTGATTTGTCTGTGTTCCAGTAATCTTCCCGTGCGGCGCTGAGCGTCAGCGCCCCCCGCTCATCACCCAGCGTCTGGCTCATCGTCAGCTCCACGCGGTTACGTCGTCTGTTCTGAAGCGCACTGCTGTCTCCGTACGAGTCCAGCACGTCCTGGAGCCCGTAATAGCCGCGTGTTGAATAACGGTATCCTGCAATCGAAAAGTTAGTGCCGGTATTCAGCACGTTCTTGCTGTAGCGTGCGCGCAAGGATTGCCCCTGCGTTTTCGCGGTATGGGCCAGTGTTGACCAGGCCTGGGTGACATCGGCGGAGAGCGCCCCGAAATCCCCCATGTTTTTACCTGTGCCGACAGCGAACGACTGGTACTTGCCGGAACCCTGCACCCCGCCATATAGCGTAATGCCATTCCGAAGCCCATAAATACCGCTGACCTGCCCGAACGGGGTTTTCTCCACGCTGCTGTTATAGGCGCGATACTGTCCGCCGGTGAGGGCATATTTCAGTCGCCCTTCACGCTGCAACACGGGTACCGAGGCATACGGCAGCGTGAAATGCTGCTCGCTGCCATCTGCCTCTTTGATGGTCACGTCTAAATCGCCCGCGCCACCGGTGGGATACATATCGGTAATTTCAAACGCGCCCGGTGCCACATAGCTTTGGTAGATCTGATAGCCATTCTGGCGAATCACGACCTGCGCATTGGTGCGCGCGATCCCTCGCACCACAGGAGCATAGCCTTTCAGGGAGTCCGGCAGCATGTCATCGTCCGACGCCAGTTGAACCCCGCGAAAAGGCACGCTGTCAAAGACATCCGCCGGGGCGGAGCTGTCCCCGAGTGTAAGCTGCGCTTTCAGGGGTATCACGGCACGTTGCAGGTAGCTGTAGACCGTGTCCCATTGATCTTTCCCGGCAGCATCCCGCGACCAGGTGGTGTAGTTGCGTAAACGCCACGGCCCGATATTGACCCCTGGACGCAGGTTCGCATACTGGGTGTTGCTACTGACCCCCTCGCCCGCTCTCGCCCGGCTGTTTGCCCCACTCAGGCTGTAATTGAGCATGGCTGCCGTGATCCCTTCATCCCACATCTCCGGCGGCACATAGCCTCTTGCCGGCAGATCGATGGCGGCCTGCGGAATACTCAACACCAGACGCTGGGCAGCAAACTGAAAATCCGCACTGGCCTGTGGAATAGCCTGAAGATTGACGCATTCACTCTTCTCTGCATCAAGCGCTGGAAATAGTGCCGTTTTCACGCCCCAGCGTTTTAATTGCGCAAGACTCAGACAAGGTTGCAATGACGCATCGCCGTTGTCGGCTTTGCTCGCGGTAAACTGAATATCCCCCGTCTCCAGAAACGCGTCGTCGACAATAATATCGACATGGTAGATCCCCGGTGCCTGCGAGCCTGATTCAAAGGCCGACAAATCGGCTTTATCCATGCCTGGATTATCCAGCTCAATTAATTCGGTGTTAAAGGCAACACTGGCGTAGAGCGAGGTTGAGGATCCGCCAAACGCTAAGGCGATAAACATCGCCAGGCGTGCGGGTTTCATCGTGTTATTTACCGTCATTGCGAATTACCGGGTTAATGCAGGCGTTGCCGTTTGCGAAAGGATCACAAACTGGCTTGATGTAATACGCCGGGACTGCCATAGTCGTTAATAATTTTAAACGTGAGTGAATTTCCCCTTGCCTCGTTGGGTAATACAAACCGGGCTGAGGCGCCGGGTAACACGTAGGTCACATCGTCCAGTTTTTTCCCCCCCAGCGTAATTTCATTAAAATTGACGACATATTGCGTGGGGTTGTTGACCTGAATTTCATTCCCGGCTCGTTGCCAGGTTAATTTATTAGCCTGTTCTTCTGGCGTAGACGCCCGCAAACCTTCTGGCCGGTAGATCAGTTTGATGCGCGTTTTCACTGCTATTTGCAGGGAGTTCGTCTGCTTTGATGCCGAAGGGATCGCTTTGATATTCAGCCAAAATAAACTCTCCTGCTCCTGAGGCAGTGCACCAGTCATCACGATCCGCTCAATATTTTTTTGTCCTCCATCCAGCCGATATAATGGCGGTGTAATAATAAAAGGCGCTTTACCTGAGTTCCCTTCCTGCATATCTATCCATGACTGAATTAAATAAGGCGCACTGTCCGGATTAGTTATGCTGATTGACGCTTCTTTTTTAGCCCCATCGAAAATGATTCGAGTGCCGCCAATAATGACCCCGGCGTGAGCTGTGGTCAGCGTCAGTGCTGACAGCGCCAGGGCCAGTCCTTTTGTTTTGATAAAACGCATGAAAACCTCATACCACAACGGGGCCGGGTTGGCCCCTTACTGATTGCTGCCAAAAATATTAGTTGTAGACCACGGAGAAATTCGCGACAGAATTCGCCGGACCAGCGGTGACCGCCGCTGCGGTGGAAATATACTGCGCATAGAAACTCAGCGTATTATCCATGGTGCTGCTCAGCGCATAGCTATAGCTGTTGCTGCCATGGAGCGGCAGATCGGCCTTATCCGCACTCATCAGGTTAATCGCCACACCGGTTGCCGCGCCCGCCGCAGACGAATCAATTGCCAGCAGGCTGGAATTCGTGGTATCCGGCGTACCATCAAAGCGAACCTTCGCGTTGGTGACCGTCACCGGGCAATTTTTCAACACGATATTAAATTGCGTGGCTGCGGTTCTGGCCCCGGTGGTCGGGAATTCGGTCTTATAATAATCGCCCAACACCACCACCTGATTCTGTGAAGCCACATCAACGTCACAGGCGGAATCCAGAATATTACCGTTAAAATTAACGGTACCCGCAGCGGCGAAGGCGTGTGTTGCTGTCAGGGCAGAACTGACTGCCAGCAGTGTTATCATCATTTTATTGTTCATCATTAAATCCTGTATCACTTTATTTATTACTGAAATCCAGATTACATAATTCAGGCCTCATCAGCCGATGAACGAAATTTATACAACTCTTTTTCGACACACAATCTATTTTGAGGTCTAGCTGTAGACTTCTCTTTAACAAAATAAATACATTTCAGTTTTGAAATTTCTTAAGCAATTATGTTTCCGGTCTACTTTTAGACCCGTAATTTACGCCCTTACAATTCATATAATTAGGCTCGTTATTTACTGCGGTCTATTTTTAGACCCGTGTTAAATATTCCTCGACCCGCTGTTTTTTAAGATAATTCTTTATATCGATCAAATAATGATCGCGTCCGTGAGTGAGGTATCTAATGAACACCCGAATGGCTCCCAGTCTCGATAATGAAAAAGCCACCGTGCTTACGGCTAAACCCTATAAGCACATCGAGAAATTAATCGATAACCTTCTCCCCTTTGCAGAAAGACGCATACTGTCGCGAGGGGAAGTGATCCATTATTACAATAACGATATTCGTCAGTGTTTTTTGTTGCTGCAGGGCAGCGTGGCGTTGCACCGTCGGGGAGATGGCATTGTATTAAATTCAGAATCCTCGCCGTTTGTTCTTGGCGTGAGCAGCCAGTTCTCCTCAGAGCACCTGTACGTCAGAGCGCTGGAAACCTCCGAGATCGCGGGTATTTCGCTGGAACGGTTTAATCGCCTGGTTGCGCAACACAATTTATGGGAGCCCTTTGCGCACCTGCTGATCTATACCGCCTCCCGGGTCTACGAGCATTGCTCGCGGATCTCACAGATGTCAGCCTATGACATTATTCGCTTTCAACTGGTTGAGCTGATGCAGGAGCCTGAAGCTATACGGCTGAACATGACGGCGGCAGGGTATATACAAAGCCGCACCTGGCTGTCGCGCAGCGGAATTATGCGAATACTGGCGGAACTGCGCACCGGAAAGTACATTACGATGGAGCGCGGCGTGCTGCTTGATGTCCATCATTTGCCGCGGAAATACTGACCCTGGTGCTGTCGGTGGTGCCGAGTAAGGCTATAATCAGAAAGACGATTCTTTCAGGTTCAGGTTATGTCCACCACAGAAAAACCCCATCGTGGTTCTCCTTATGCGCAAGCGCTGATTACGCACTTACAGCCCTACTCTACGCTTCGCAACACGGGTCGCGGGGAGCAGCTGGATCTGGTGGTTAATGGCCGGGGAATGAGTTATTTGATTCTGGAAGGGACCGTTGCCATTTACCGACGCAGCGACAATCTGATGCTGTCGACGGCGAAAAGCCCGGCGTTATTTGGCGTGGCCAATATCAGTGACATCTTTTTTGACGACTACCTGAAAACGGTGACGCCCTGCAGGATCGGTACGCTGCCCACAGAGCAGCTCAACGTCATTATCCAGGAGAAGGCGTTGTGGGGGCTGCTATCAAACCATCTGATGTTCATGTACAACCGGCTCTATAACACCGTCATGCCGAAGGGGGCGCCGACGGCTTATGAGATGATCCGCCAGCAGCTGATGCTGTTAATGAATGAAGATGAATCCTATCGCCGGGGGATCACCGCTGAACGCTACATTCGCGACAAAACCCAGCTTTCCCGTAGCGGCGTGATGCGTATCCTGGCGGATTTAAAAACCGGCGGGTTTATCGAAATGGATGACGGCAGGCTGATTAAAATCAACAAACTTCCCGCCCGATACTGAATTGCAGACACAAAAAAGGCCGCACTCGCGGCCTTTTTATTCTCTCAATGGACGTGAACGCCCAAGCGCCAGGCAAAATAGATCTCTTCTTTCAGTTCATTCGAAGAGAGCGCCAGCAAATCTGTGAACTCCAGTTCAAGCTGTTTCAGCTTTTTCAGGTACTGCGCCGGAGACAGGTTGCTCTTATCGCGACGTAAGTATTCAATTGCCAGTTGCGTTGGGGTTATTTCAGTATCCATGATGTCCTCGCTTATGTACAAATCCTGACCAGTATATCACAACGCCCTGGCTAGTTTTTGACCAAATGCAAAAACACCGACAAAATTTACACCACCGCTGTCGTCAGCCGCGACGAGCAGCACAGCCGATCCTGCTCATCAAGAATATCAATCTGCCACACCTGATGACGGCTACCGGCATGCAGCGCGCGGCAAATACCGCGCACGCGTCCGCTACGCACCGAGCGAATATGGTTGGCGTTCACCTCCAGACCGACCACCTTTTGCTCCCCTTCGGTACACAGATAGCCCGCCACCGAGCCCAGGGTTTCGGCCAGCACCACGGACGCACCGCCATGCAGCAGGCCAAACGGCTGATGCGTGCGATGATCGACAGGCATGGTGGCCTCCAGGTCGTCCTCGCCGATACGGATGAACCGGATATCCAGCAACCCGACCATATTCCCCTCGCCCATGGCGTTTAACGCCTGTAGCGTGACGGCACGTTTCCAGATCATCCGATAATCTCCAGTAAAGCCTGTAATGGGTGGCGTACGCCGTTACCCTCTACCCGTTTCACCTGGCTTCGACAGGAGTAGCCTGTTGCCAGGCAGCGGTTTCTTGGCAAACGCTGCATCGCCTGATGCCACGACAGCTCGTAGATACCGAGCGAGTTGGCGTGATTCTTGACTTCATGCCCGTAGGTGCCCGCCATGCCGCAGCAGCCAACGCTGACGCTCTCAAGCTTCGCGCCGAAACGGGCAAAGATAGAGGCCCATTGCGCAGGTGCCCCTGGCAGCGCGGTGACCTCGGTACAGTGGCCAAACAGGTACCACGACTCACCGCTGACCTCCATGGCACTGGTCTGCTCCAGGGCGGCCGGCAGCCACTCATGTACCAGCATTACGTGGAAATCACCGCGTTTATCGCCCAGCGTCTGCGTGTATTCATCGCGATAGCAGAGCACCAGTGCCGGATCGACACCCACCATCGGCATCCCCAGCCCGGCGACCCGGTTGAGGAAATCAGACGTTTTTTGCGCCGTTTTCGCGAAGCGGTTGAGGAAGCCTTTAATGTGTTGCGCCTTACCGTTGGGTGAGAACGGCAGGACTACCGGCTGGTATCCCAGCTTTTCCGCCAGGCGGACGAAATCGGCCACCACCTGCGCGTCGTAGTAGCTGGTAAAGGGATCCTGCACCACCAGCACCACCTTCGCTTTTTGCTCAGGGCTTAGCGCCTCAAGCTGCTCCAGGGTCATGTTTGCCGAGCGGTGCCCCACCAGCTGACGCTGCAGCGACGGTACCGAAAGCAGCGGCAGATCCACCATCCCGATATGTTTTTCGGAAAGCTTGCGTACCAGCGGCTGATTAATAAAGAAGTTGAAGGTCTTCGGCGCCCGCGCCATCAGCGGCGCATAGCTCTCCACCGTTGCCACCAGATGGTCGCGCATCGGGCGCAGATAGCGCGTGTGGTAGAGCTGCAGGAAGCGTGAACGGAACTCCGGCACGTCGATCTTAATCGGGCACTGGGTCGAACAGGCTTTACAGGCCAGGCAGCCGGACATCGCCTCTTTCACCTCATGGGAGAAATCATACTCGCCCTTATTCGCATGCCAGCTGTTGCGGGTGCGCTCAATCAGGGATCGCAGGCTGGCCCGTTTTTCCGGCAATTCCTGCTCCAGCTTGAGGGGATCCACCCCGCGATCGGCCAGCAGACGCAGCCATTCCCGCACCAGCGTCGCCCGCCCTTTTGGCGAATGGATGCGGTTGCTGGTAATTTTCATCGACGGGCACATCGGGCTTTTCACGTCGAAGTTAAAGCACAGGCCGTTGCCGTTACACTCCAGCGCCCCGCGCCAGGACGCGCGCACGGCAATCGGGATTTGTCTGTCGTAGGTGCCGCGCTTGACGGCATCCACCTGCAGCATCGGCGCATCAATCCCTTCGGGGGGGCAAATTTTCCCCGGATTGAGACGGTTATTGGGGTCAAACGCCGCTTTGACCTTGCGCAGCTCGCCGAAGAGCTGTTCACCGAAGAACGCCGGACTGTACTCGGCGCGGAACCCTTTTCCGTGTTCACCCCACAGCAGGCCGCCATATTTCGCGGTTAACGCCACCACCTCATCGGAGATCTGTTTCATCAGGATCTCCTGCTGCGGATCGCACATGTCCAGCGCCGGACGCACGTGCAGCACCCCGGCATCAACGTGGCCGAACATGCCATAGCTCAGGCCATGACTGTCCAGCAGGGCACGGAATTCAACAATATAATCCGCCAGATGCTCAGGGGGGACACAGGTATCTTCGGCAAACGGAATCGGCTTAGCGGCACCTTTGGCATTGCCGAGCAGCCCCACCGCTTTTTTACGCATCGCGTAGATACGCTCAATGCCGGCCAGATCGTTACAGAGCTGCCAGCCAATGACGCCACCTTCGCCCTGAGCAATCAGTTCGTCCAGCCGCTGACAGAGCGTGGTCACCTGGCTGTCGATAAGCTCTGCATCGTCTCCGGCAAATTCAACGATGTTAAGCCCGAGCATCTCTTTATCTGGCACATCGGTAATCAGCTCCCGTACGGAGTGCCAGACGATATCTTCCCGCGCCAGATTAAGCACCTTCGAGTCGACGGTCTCCACCGACAGCGCCTGCGCCTCAACCATAAACGGGGCATTACGCAGCGCGGAATCAAAGGAGTCATATTTGACGTTCACCAGGCGGCGAACCTTCGGCAACCGGGTGATATCCAGCCGCGCCTCGGTAATAAACGCCAGCGTCCCTTCGGAGCCGGTCAGCACGCGGGTCAAATCAAACTGGGTCAGTTCGTCGTTAAAGACATGCCGCAGGTCGTAACCGGTCAGGAAACGGTTCAGTTTGGGGAATTTGTCGAGGATCAGCTGGCGGTTATCGCGACAGCGTTCCAGCACGGTGCGATAGATGCGCCCGCTTGCGGTATTCTCTTTACCCAGCGTTTCCGCCAGCTCGACCGGCATGGGCTGGGTATCCAGGATATCGCCGCCCAGCAGCACCGCGCGTACGCCCAGAACGTGATCGGAGGTTTTTCCGTAGACCAGCGAGCCCTGCCCGGAGGCATCGGTGTTGATCATCCCGCCGATAGTCGCCCGGTTGCTGGTGGAAAGCTCCGGCGCGAAGAAGTAGCCGTAAGGTTTGAGATACTGGTTGAGCTGATCTTTGATGACGCCCGCTTCGACACGCACCCATCCCTCTTCAGGATTGATCTCGATGATGCGGTTCATATAGCGCGACATATCTATGATGATGCCCTGGTTCAGCGCCTGGCCATTTGTCCCGGTGCCACCGCCACGCGGGGTGAACACCAGAGCGCTAAAACGTTCCTGGGTGGCCAGCCGGGCGATAAGCGCCACATCGGCCGTTGAGCGCGGAAAGACGACTGCATCGGGAAGAAGCTGGTAAATACTGTTATCGGTCGCCATCGTCAGCCTGTCGGCATAGTTCGTGGCGGTATCACCTGTAAAACCCTGTTGCTCCAGTGCCTGCAAAAAATTAAGCACCAGCTGAACGACGCCAGGTGCTTGAGAAATCTGTGGGATCATGACTGTCGACCCTAATTAGAGTGGGATGAAACCGTTTGCGTTGTGTCTGGAAAGTTTTATCACATTTTTTTCTTATGTGCTTCGCTGAATTACGGGCAAAATCCGCCTGTCAAAAATCGCTGATATCATTAATGATTAGAGAGACGCGGTTATCCGTTCCCGCCAGCCTCGCTGGTGTTTATTAAGGAAAGTTTCATTTATGGTCAATCTTCGCCAGCCCAGGGATGTTGCGCAAATTATGCTGTCGGTGCTGTTTCTGGCCCTCATGATTATTGCGTGTCTGTGGATTGTTCAACCTTTCATACTTGGCTTCGCCTGGGCCGCGACGGTGGTCGTGGCGACCTGGCCGGTGCTGTTACGTTTGCAAAAACTGCTGTTTGGCCGCCGCGGTCTGGCGGTACTGGTCATGACGCTGCTGCTGTTCCTGCTGTTTATTATTCCAATTGCGCTGCTGGTGAACAGTCTTGTCGATTCCAGTGGCCCGGTGATTCGCGCCATCACCAGCGGTGATTTAACGCTGCCGGATCTCGCCTGGCTGAACAGCATTCCGGTGGTGGGCGCCAAACTTTACAGCGGCTGGCACAGCCTGCTGGAGATGGGCGGCAGCGCGTTGATGGCGAAAGTACGTCCGTATATTGGCACCACCACCACCTGGTTTGTGGGTCAGGCGGCCCATATTGGTCGCTTTATGATGCACTGTGCGCTGATGCTGGTCTTCAGCGCCCTGCTCTACTGGCGCGGTGAGCAGGTAGCGTTGGGCGTTCGCCATTTCGCCACCCGACTGGCCGGCAAACGCGGCGATGCTGCGGTTCTGCTGGCGGCGCAGGCCGTGCGGGCGGTTGCGCTTGGCGTGGTCGTCACGGCGCTGGTGCAGGCGGTGCTGGGTGGTATTGGCCTGGCCATTTCTGGCGTGCCGTACGCCACCGTCTTTACGGTGGTAATGCTGATGACCTGTCTTGCGCAACTGGGGCCGTTGCTGGTGCTGGTCCCCAGCATCATCTGGCTTTACTGGACGGGGGATACCACGTGGGGAACTGTTCTGCTGGTCTGGAGCTGTGTGGTCGGCACCATGGATAACGTGATTCGTCCCATCCTCATCCGCATGGGCGCGGACCTGCCGCTGATCCTGATCCTCTCCGGCGTCATTGGCGGGTTAATCGCCTTTGGGATGATCGGTCTGTTTATTGGACCGGTACTGCTTGCCGTCACCTGGCGTCTCTTCTCCGCCTGGGTACACGAAGTACCGCCGCCGGGAACTGACCCGGATGTGATTTTGAGCGAACTGGAAGAGCTGGAAGAGAAGAATACGCAGTAAAAGGGGTTGCCGGGTGGCGCTGACGCTTACCCGGCCTACATTCCCCCCTGCAATACTTAAACGTTGCTAAACTATTTATTCGCTACACACTGGTCCGACCCGCCTTTTTTGCTGTAAGTCCGCTATTCACCTCAAGAAATCTTTACTTCTCTTTAACTATTGAGACGAATCTGATCGACGCTCAGGGCTGGCATGCCTACTATTAGCTCACGGTTATAAATCAACACCTTGATTTATAAGCATGGAAATCCCCTGAGTGAAACAACGAATTGCTGTGTGTAGTCTTTGCCCATCTCCCACGATGGGCTTTTTTTTATCCTGACTACGCGTGCTGAACCTGACAGGTGCTTAGCATGCGCCATTCAGCAGGCAGCACCCGCGTCTCTCCCGTCACATTGACCGTCACCACGTCGCGAATATCCGCCGACGATGCCCCCACCTGCAGCTCAAACTCGCCCGGCTCAACAATGCGTTTGCCGTCCCGACGGGTGAAGTTGAACATCTCCACGGGCAGCCTAAAAGTGAGCGTGGCCGTTTCGCCCGGCGCGAGCGCCACGCGCTGGAACGCTTTCAGCTCCTGAAGCGGCCGCACCTGCGTGGCAACCTTATCCCGGACGTACACCTGCACCACCTCGCTGCCGCTGCGTTCACCGCGGTTGGTGACGTCAATACTCAACACCACCTCGCCGTCCACCGGTACGCTGTTTTGCGCGAGGCGTGCTGCGCCCCAGTTAAATTGCGTCCAGCCGAGGCCGAAACCAAAGGGATAGCGGGAGCCAAAGTGGAACGCGAATGGCGTGCCGCCGCTTTTCAGCTTGTGGTTGTAGTAGTACGGCATGGCGCCCGCACTTTTCGGCACGCTCACCACCAGACGTCCCTGCGGCTCCGCGCGGCCGGTTAACACATCGGCAATCGCCCAGCCCCCTTCCTGCCCAGGCGCCCAGGCCATCATCAGCGCCGCGACCTTATCTTCCAGCCCCTGAAGGTTGTACGGCCGCCCGCCGGTCATCACCACAATTACCGGTTTGCCCGTGGCGACCAGGGCGTCCAGCAGCTGTTGCTGAACGCCAGGCAGGTTCAGGGAATCGGTATCGGATCCTTCCCCTACTGTGCCGCTCTGGAACAAACCGGCGAGGTCGCCGACGCAGGCCACCACCACGTCGCTCTCCTGCGCGGCGTTCACGGCTTCGGGGATCAGCGCGGTACTTTGCGACACCGGCGACTGCTGCATCGGTTTGCCCCCGCTGTCACCCGGGAAGACCGGCGCACCCGCCATCCGTTTTTCAATGATGTGACACCCTTTGGCGTAACGCACGTTCGACGCGCCCAGATAGTGCTCCAGCGCCGCGCGCGGGGTCGTCACCTGCGAGGTTTCGTCAACCATATCGCTGATAATTAAATGCACCGGGAAGCTGTAGCCGCTGAGCAACGCCAGCGGATCGTCCGCCGTGGGTCCCACCACCGCCACGCGGGGTTTGCCGCCGAGAGGCAAAATGCCGTTATTCTCCAGCAACGTCAGCGAGCGGGTCGCCACCTCACGTGCAACCTTCCGGGTGGTCTCATTTTGCAAATCAATGCCGCGTTCATCGGCATACGGGTTTTCAAACAGGCCGAGACGGAATTTTTCGGTCAGCACGCGTCCTACAATTTCGTCCACTTTTGCCATGGAGATCAGACCACGCCCGACGGCCTCGGCCAGATGGCGGGCGCAGTCATCTTTCGGCAGCTCAACATCAAGCCCGGCGTTAAAGGCCAGTGCGGCGGATTCGGTCGCATCATGCGAGACGCCGTGATGCTGATGCAGCAGGCTGACGCCGCCATAGTCCGCCACAACGATCCCGTCAAAGCCCCACTGTTCACGCAGGACGGTGGTCAGCAGGAAGTGGTCGCTGTGCCCCGGCTGATTGTCGATATCGTGGTAGGCAGGCATCACCGACCCGGCATTGGCCAGCTTCACTGCCATTTCAAACGGCAGCAGGAAGGTATCATTCAGTTCGCTAAAGCCCAGATGAACCGGGGCATGGTTGCGCGCCCCTTCGCTGAACGAGTGGCCCACATAGTGCTTAAGCGTGGCCAGCAGATCGCGTTTATCGCCCTGCAGCCCTTTAACATAGGCCGTGGCCATCACGCCCACCAGCCAGGGATCTTCGCCAAAGGTCTCTTCCGTGCGCCCCCAGCGCACATCGCGGGAGACATCCAGTACCGGGGCCAGCCCCTGCTGACAGCCCACAGAGCGCGCCTCTTTACCTATCTGCTCTGCTGCCTGCTGCACCAGGGCCGGATCCCAGGTTGAACCGTAGTTCAGCGAGGACGGGAACAGCGTCGCATCTTTGCACAACAACCCCACCAGACACTCCTCATGGAACAGCGCCGGAATGCCAAGCCGCGTCTCTTCCATCATCATGCGCTGCAGACGGTTGGCGGCGCGCACGCCGGTTTGCGCATCAACGATATGGGTGCCCAGCGGACGGGTGATCTGCCCGACGCCCAGCTTCAGTCGTTCGCTGAGCGAGGCCTGTTCACTCACCCCCGCGAATTCATCACTCAAGTCGCTGCGCTCACGGTGGTTGCCGTTTTCATCGAGGATCAGCCAGTAAGCATGCATCTGGGCAAATTTCTCTTCCGGGGTCATGCGTGCCAGTAAGTCGGCGACGCGCTCGTGCACGGGACGTCCCGCGTCCTTATAGATTGCAGTCATGTTTTACTCCTGTAGGGCGGAAGGGGCAGCCGGGCTGAGTGGCCCTGCTTCTGGCCGCACGTCGCGCTTGCTGGCCAGTTCGCGGGCGATGGTATCCACCAGCCGGCTGTTGAGTTTGTAGATGGCAAGCAGTGCGACCATGCAGAGGAACAGCACGCACGGAATAAGGGTAAACAGTGCGTTAATGGTCGTGAGTACGTGCGGCGCCTGGGTTGCCTGGCCTGGCGCGTAATCCACCATCCCGAGCACCCAACCCACCACCGCTCCGCCCAGCGCCAGACCAAACTTGATGGCAAACAGCGCGGTGGAGAAGACCAGACCATCAAGCCGACGGCCGCTGCGGTGCTCTTCGTAGTCGACCACATCGGAGAACATGGTCCACTGCAGCGGCGTGGTCAGGTTCTGGATGAAGCTAAAGACAATATTGAGGCCGAAAATCAGCCAGACCTGTGAAGGCGGCAGGAAGAAGATCAGCGCCCCGAAGATCACGAAAGAAATAATGGTCCACTGATAGGCGCGCACGCGGTCAAATTTCCCCAGCAGCCGTTCGGATAATAATGCGCCACTTAAGGAGGCCACCATCCCGGAGACGATAAAGGCAAAGACCAGTTCCGGGCGCAACAGCACATAATTCACGTAATACATCGTGGCAGAACCGCGCGTCACGACGGCCGTTAACAGCAAAATATTAAACAGGAACACAATTCGCCACTGGCTGTTCCCGGCCAGCAGTTTTAAATCGGTGAGCATGGAGCCAGAGGTGTCATTACGCGGAGAATAGCGCTCGCGGGTCATCAGGAAACAGCAGAAGAATAAAATAATCCCCAGCAATCCCATCAGGCTCATGGCATAGAAATAGCCTTTCTGTACGTTGCCCTGCCCTAGATGCGAGACCAGCGGCAACGCGATAACCGTCACAATCAACCCGCCGATAAACGACAGGCCAAAACGCCACGACTGCAGCGAATGACGCTCGCGCGGATCCAGCGTCAGTGCGCCCGGCATGGCGCAGTAAGGGACGTTAATGGCGGAATAGATGAGGCTTAAAATCCCGTAGGTCACGCAGGCATACACGATTTTCGCCGTGGGCCCGACGTCGGGAACGTAGAACGTAATGAGGCAGCTTACGCCAAACGGAATGGCAAACCACAGCAGCCATGGACGGAAACGACCGTGACGCGTTTGGGTGCGATCCACCAGCGCGCCTATACAGGGATCAATAAAGGCGTCGACCACGCGCACCACTAAAAACATGGTGCCCATAATGGCCGCGGGTAAACCGAAAACGTCTGTATAGAAATAAGCAAGAAATAACGTCGCTGTTTGCCAGACCAGCGCACTGGCCATATCACCTAAGCCATAACCTATTTTATCTTTGGTACGCAGTACAGAGGAGATTGTCATTTGTTATTTGCCTTTTTATCAGGTTAAAACGTATTTCAACCAGTTGCGCAAAATCCTGTTGATTTGCGCGGTAAGGCTCAAGTATTAGCAACGCTTTGCGCGCTAACAATTGTCTAAACTAACAGACAAATTATGATATTTGGTTTTTTACTTTATTTGTGATGGGGAGCAAATATAAGCGGAAATAAAAAAGGCGAGGATTATTTCCCTCGCCTTTTCAGATACGGATGACGTTACTTATTCAGTTCAGCCAGGCTCAGCCAGGTTTGCACCACGGTATCCGGGTTGAGGGAAAGACTGTCGATCCCCTCTTCCATCAGCCAGGCCGCGAAGTCTTCATGGTCAGATGGGCCCTGACCACAAATCCCGACGTATTTACCCTGTTTCTTCGCCGCACGGATGGACATCGACAGCAGGGCTTTCACCGCCTCGTTGCGCTCATCGAACAGCTCAGAGACCACGCCGGAGTCACGGTCCAGACCCAGCGTCAGCTGCGTCATGTCGTTAGAGCCGATAGAGAAGCCGTCGAAGTGCTCCAGGAATTGCTCTGCCAGCAGGGCGTTGGACGGGATCTCACACATCATGATGATCTTCAGCCCGTTCTCGCCGCGCTTCAGCCCCTGGCGCGCCAGCTCATCCACCACCGCTTTCGCCTGATCCACGGTACGTACAAACGGGATCATGATCTCAACGTTGGTCAGCCCCATGTCGTTGCGCACGCGTTTTACCGCTTCACACTCCAGCGCGAAGCAGTCGCGGAAGCTGTCGGAGACATAACGTCCGGCCCCACGGAAGCCCAGCATCGGGTTCTCTTCTTCCGGCTCGTAACGCTCACCGCCCACCAGGTTGGCGTATTCGTTAGACTTAAAGTCCGACAGACGCACAATCACGCGCTTCGGATAAAACGCCGCACCGAGCGTCGCGATCCCTTCGGTCAGACGGCCGACGTAGAACTCTTTCGGCGAGTCGTAGCCTTTCATCATCTCGCGAATTTCGTTCTGCAGCTTTGCGTCCTGGTCGTCAAACTCCAGCAGCGCGCGCGGGTGAACGCCAATCATACGGTTGATGATAAATTCCAGACGCGCCAGGCCCACGCCTTCGTTCGGCAGGCAGGCGAAGTCAAACGCGCGGTCCGGGTTACCGACGTTCATCATGATCTTCAGCGGCAGGTCCGGCATGGTATCGACGCTGGAGCTTTTCACGCTGAAGTCGAGGATGTCGGCATACACGTAGCCGGTATCCCCTTCGGCACAGGAGACGGTCACGTTCTGCCCGTCCTTCATGCGTTCGGTTGCGTCACCGCAGCCGACAACCGCCGGGATCCCCAGCTCGCGGGCGATGATCGCCGCGTGACAGGTACGGCCGCCACGGTTGGTGACGATAGCCGCGGCTTTCTTCATGATCGGTTCCCAGTCCGGGTCGGTCATGTCGGTTACCAGCACGTCGCCCGGCTGAATGCGGTTCATCTCGCTGATATCGTGGATCACTTTCACCGGACCGGCACCAATGCGGTGACCAATCGCGCGGCCTTCCGCCACGACTTTGCCCTGTGCGTGAAGGGTATAACGCTCCATGACCTGACCACGGGAGCGAACGGTTTCCGGACGCGCCTGGACGATGAACAGCTTGCCGGTGTTCCCGTCTTTGGCCCACTCGATGTCCATTGGACGGCCGTAGTGTTTTTCAATCTGCACCGCCTGCTTCGCCAGCTCCTGCACTTCGGCGTCTGTCAGGGAGAAGCGGTCGCGCAGCTCCTGCGGCACATCTTCAATCTTCACCTGCTTGCCATGCTCCTGGGTCGGGGCATAGATCATGCGGATTTTTTTCGAGCCCATGGTGCGGCGAACCACCGCCGGACGGTTAGCGGCAAGCGTCGGTTTGTGGACATAGAATTCGTCAGGGTTCACGGCCCCCTGCACCACCATCTCACCCAGGCCCCACGCGGAGGTGATGAACACCACCTGGTCGAAGCCGGATTCGGTATCGATGGAGAACATCACGCCGGAAGAGCCCACGTCGGAACGCACCATGCGCTGTACGCCCGCGGAGAGCGCCACGCCGCGATGGTCATAGCCCTGGTGTACGCGATAGGAGATGGCGCGATCGTTAAACAGGGAGGCGAACACGTGTTTTACCGCCACCAGCACCGCATCGTACCCCTGGACGTTCAGGAAGGTCTCCTGCTGCCCGGCGAACGAAGCATCCGGCATGTCTTCTGCGGTTGCAGAGGAGCGCACGGCGAAAGAGGCCTGCGCATCATCAGCGGAGAGCTGGTTGTACGCGTCGTGAATGGCTTTTTCCAGTTCCGGCTGGAAAGGTGTGTCGATAATCCACTGGCGGATCTGCGCCCCGGCTTTGGCAAGCTCGGTAACGTCATCAATATCCGTTTTATCCAGCAGGTCGTAAATGCGCTGGTTTACACCGCTCTGGTCTAAAAACAGGTTAAACGCATCGGCGGTTGTGGCAAACCCATTTGGTACGGAGACACCCATACCGGACAGATTTGTAATCATTTCACCCAGGGAGGCATTTTTGCCCCCAACTCTGTCTACATCATTCATGCCGAGTTGGTTATACCAAAGCACCAGCGGTGACGAGCCATTGTTGGACATCGAAACAATCCTTTTGTGATATTTGATCGGAGTAAGAAACACCTGACTACGTATTTATACTGGCATAATTATTAGCGCTAAAAAAACGGTGAATCGTGTAAGCAATTTAAATTTTCAACTTTTCGGATACTTTCCCACCATCCGATAACCCGATGATTCCTATATATTCAGCCAAAAACCACAATAATGAAGTCGCTATTTGAAAAATGAAATCCACTTTTCAGGAAAATCAAAAACACCGTTCCATTTATAATTAGGACAAGTTCTTTGCTGTGCAATTAACTTTTTTAATTTATGCTTTCAGACAATTAGGTCCGATATTCAGGGTGGATAAAATGGATAATGCTGTCGATCGCCACGTTTTTTATATTTCTGATGGTACGGCGATTACCGCCGAGGTGCTGGGGCACGCGGTGATGTCGCAGTTCCCTGTTTCGATTAACAGCATCACGCTGCCGTTTGTGGAAAATGAGAGCCGCGCGCGGGCGGTCAAGGATCAGATTGATGCCATTTACCAGCAGACCGGCGTGCGCCCGCTGGTCTTCTACTCCATTGTGATCCCGGAAATTCGCAGCATCATTCTGCAGAGTGAAGGGTTTTGCCAGGATATCGTTCAGGCGCTGGTGGCCCCGCTGCAGAGCGAGCTGAAACTCGACCCGACCCCCATCGCGCACCGAACCCACGGGCTGAACCCCGGCAACCTGACCAAATACGATGCGCGTATCGCCGCCATTGACTACACCCTGGCGCACGACGACGGGATCTCGCTGCGTAACCTCGACCAGGCGCAGGTCATTTTGCTGGGCGTCTCGCGCTGCGGTAAAACCCCAACCAGCCTCTACCTGGCGATGCAGTTTGGTATTCGTGCCGCTAACTACCCGTTCATTGCCGATGATATGGATAATCTGGTGCTGCCTGCTGCCCTGAAGCCGCTGCAGCACAAGCTGTTCGGTCTGACCATTAATCCGGAACGGCTGGCGGCGATCCGCGAAGAGCGACGCGAGAACAGCCGCTACGCCTCCATGCGCCAGTGCCGAATGGAAGTCTCCGAAGTGGAAGCGTTGTACCGCAAAAACCAGATCCCATGGCTCAACAGCACCAACTATTCGGTCGAAGAGATCGCCACCAAAATTCTCGACATCATGGGTCTCAATCGCCGCATGTACTAATATGCTAGTACATTAGCTCAGATTCGGGTATCATCATCCACATCCTCGGGGCGGAGCCGCCCCGAACTTGAAATCAGCAGGGATTGGTTTAAGGTGATGCCCATCACTTCCCGGTAGTCTGCCGATGAAGCACAAAATTTCTGAGACATTCCATGAATAAAACCGACGAACTCCGCACAGCGCGCATTGACAGCCTGGTCACACCGGCTGAACTGGCACAGCGGCATCCTCTTTCCGCAGGCGTTGCGGAGCATGTTACGGCCTCGCGCCGACGTATAGAAAAAATCCTCAATGGTGAAGACAAACGTCTTCTGGTGGTGATTGGCCCGTGCTCGATCCATGATCTGGACGCGGCAATGGATTATGCAAAACGGCTACAGGGACTGCGGGAACAACACCAGCATCGCCTTGAGATCGTGATGCGGACCTACTTTGAAAAACCCCGTACCGTGGTGGGCTGGAAGGGATTAATTTCAGACCCCGATCTCAACGGCAGCTATCGCGTTAACCACGGAATTGAGCTGGCGCGTAAGCTGCTTCTGCAGGTGAACGAGCTGGGCGTTCCCACGGCAACCGAGTTCCTCGATATGGTAACCGGCCAGTTTATCGCCGATCTGATCAGCTGGGGCGCGATTGGCGCGCGTACCACCGAAAGCCAGATCCACCGTGAAATGGCCTCTGCCCTCTCCTGCCCGGTCGGTTTTAAAAACGGAACCGATGGCAACACCCGGATTGCGGTTGATGCTATTCGCGCAGCACGTGCCAGCCACATGTTCCTCTCGCCGGATAAGAGCGGCCAGATGACCATCTACCAGACCAGCGGTAACCCGTACGGGCATATCATTATGCGCGGCGGGAAGAAACCGAACTATCACGCCGGGGATATTGCCGCGGCCTGTGAAACGCTGGCCGAGTTCGATCTGCCGGAACATCTGGTGGTGGACTTCAGCCACGGTAACTGTCAGAAACAGCACCGTCGCCAGCTGGATGTCTGCGATGAGATCTGCCAGCAGATCCGCAGCGGTTCAAGCGCCATTGCGGGCATTATGGCCGAAAGTTTCCTCAAGGAAGGGACGCAGAAGATCGTGGCCGGTCAGCCGCTGGTTTACGGCCAGTCGATCACCGATCCGTGCCTGAGCTGGGAAGACAGCGAACTGCTGCTGGAGAAGCTGGCGTCTGCGGTAGATACGCGCTTCTGATGTTATTGTCGGGTGGCGCTGCGCTTACCCGACCTACGATACGTGCCGTTGTAGGCCCGGTAAGGCGTAGCCGCCACCGGGCGTTTCATTGCACAAATTTGATCCTCTCACCCTTTTTTCACAAAAACGCTTGCCGCGAATTTGTAGTTTATTGATAATGATTATCATTGTTACATTGATTGTTATTTATAAACATTATGTCACGTACGGATAACACTGCGGCAACGCCGCCAAAAACAGACACAGCACCCGCCCCCGCCGGGCGTCGCATTGACAGCAAAACCCTGCTGGGCGATGAGGGACGGGTCATTATCGAGCATGACGGTCAGTACTACCTGTTACGTCAGACCCATGCCGGAAAATTGATCCTCACAAAATAAACAACACAAAAACTCCGCCAGCCACCCAGGTGACCCCCCAGGCAGCCAGCGCTTTCAATTCTTAATGGAGAGTTGCTATGCCACACCTGCCTTCCGCGCCTTTACGTCCGTCACTGCTGGCGCTGGCGATTGTCAGCACCCTGCCGGGCGTCGCGTTTGCTACCACAGATGAAATGACCGTAACCGCCACGGGTAACGCCCGTAGCGCCTTCGAAGCTCCCATGATGGTGAGCGTGATTGACGCCAGCACACCGGATAAACAGACCGCCAGCTCGGCGGCCGACCTGCTGCGTAACGTCCCCGGCCTGACGCTCGATGGCACCGGACGTACCAACGGCCAGGACGTTAACCTGCGCGGTTATGACCGTCGCGGCGTGCTGGTGCTGGTTGACGGCGTGCGCCAGGGCACCGACACCGGCCACCTGAACAGCACCTTCCTCGATCCAGCGCTGATTAAACGTATCGAAGTGGTGCGCGGTCCGTCGGCCCTGCTGTACGGCAGCGGTGCGCTGGGCGGTGTGATTGCCTATGACACCGTCGATGCCAAAGATCTGCTGGAGCCGGGTAAAAACAGCGGCTACCGAGTGTTCGCTACCGGTGCGACGGGCGATCACAGCATCGGCATGGGGGCCAGCGCCTATGGCCGTACCGATATCCTGGACGGGCTGGTCTCCTGGTCGAGCCGGGATCGCGGCGATCTGCGCCAGAGTGACGGTACAACCGCCCCGAACGACGAATCCATTCAGAACATGCTGGCGAAGGGCAGCTGGAAAATCGACGCGGCCCAGAGCCTGAGCGGCTCCCTGCGCTATTACAATAACGCCGCACAGGAGCCGAAAAATCCGCAAACCAGTGCAGCAGACAGCAGCAGTAACCCGCTGACCGACCGCTCCACCATCCAGCGTGACGCACAACTCGGCTATCACCTTGCTCCACAGGGTAACGACTGGCTGAACGCCGACGCGAAAATCTACTGGTCCGAAGCGCGCATCAACGCCCAGAACATCGACGGCAGCGGTGAGTTTCGTAAACAGACCACCAAAGGTGGCAAAGTGGAGAACCGCACCCGCCTGTTCAGCGATTCCTTTGCGTCACATCTGCTGACCTACGGCGGTGAGTATTATCGTCAGGAGCAACGCCCGGGCGGCGCAACAACGGGCTTCCCGCAGGCGCAAATCGATTTCAGCTCCGGCTGGCTGCAGGATGAAATCACCCTGCGCGACCTGCCCGTGACCCTTCTGGGCGGCACGCGCTACGACAACTACCGCGGCAGCAGCGACGGCTACAAGGATGTGGATGCCGATAAGTGGTCCTCCCGTGCCGGGTTAACCGTCAGCCCGACCGACTGGCTGATGCTGTTCGGCTCTTACGCGCAGGCGTTCCGTGCACCGACCATGGGCGAAATGTATAACGACGCCAAACACTTCTCCATCGGCCGCTTCTATACCAACTACTGGGTGCCAAACCCGAATCTGCGCCCGGAAACCAACGAAACGCAGGAGTATGGTTTTGGTCTGCGCTTTGATGATCTGATGCTGGCCAACGATGCGCTGGAGTTTAAAGCCAGCTATTTCGATACCAACGCCAAAGACTACATCTCCACCACCGTCAATTTTGCGGCGGCGACCACCATGTCATATAACGTCCCGAACGCCAAAATCTGGGGCTGGGACGTGATGGCGAAATACTCCGCCGACCTGTTCAACCTCGACCTCGCCTATAACCGCACGCGCGGAAAAGATACCGACACGGGCGAGTACATCTCCAGCATCAACCCGGATACCGTCACCAGCAAGCTGGATGTTCCGCTGGCACAAAGCGGCTTCTCCGTCGGCTGGATCGGCACCTTTGTCGATCGCTCAACGCACATCAGCAGCAGCTACAGCGAGCAGCCCGGCTATGCGGTCAACGATTTCTACGTGAGCTACACCGGCCAGGCGCAGCTTAAAGGCGTCACCACGACGCTGGTGCTGGGCAACGCCTTCGACAAAGAATACTGGTCGCCACAGGGCATTCCGCAGGATGGCCGAAACGGGAAGATTTTCGTCAGTTATCAGTGGTAATCCCCGCCCCGGCTGGCCGGGGCAATGCTTTGAGAGGAAAAGACAATGAATCACTACACACGCTGGCTTGAGCTAAAAGAAGACAATCCGGGTAAGTACGCGCGCGACATCGCAGGTTTAATGAATATCAGCGAAGCCGAGCTGACCTTCGCCCGTGTGGGCCATGACGCCTGGCGCCTGCGCGGTGACGTCCGCGAGATCCTGGCCGCGCTGGAAGCGGTGGGCGAAACCAAATGCATCTGCCGCAACGACTACGCCGTTCACGAGCAGGTCGGCGCCTTTACCCATCAACACCTGAGCGGCCACGCCGGGTTGATCCTCAACCCGCGTGCGCTGGATCTGCGCCTGTTCCTTAACCAGTGGGCGAGCGTATTTCACATCAGCGAGGCCACCGCCCGCGGCGAGCGACAGAGCATTCAGTTCTTCGACCACCAGGGCGACGCCCTGCTGAAGGTTTACGCCACGGATAACACCGACCTCACCGCCTGGGGTGACCTGCTCACCCGCTTTATCTTTGCCGGGAATCCGCCACTGGCGTTGAAAACGGCCGATGTCCCGGCTCACGCTGAAAACCCGGACGCCTCGCTCGTGGACACTGAGTGGCGTGCCATGACCGACGTGCATCAGTTCTTCAGTCTGCTCAAGCGCCACAACCTCAGCCGCCAGCAGGCGTTTCGCCTGGTGGGCGACGATCTGGCCTGCAGGGTCGACAACACCGCGCTGGCCCAGCTGCTGGAAACGACGCGCCAGGACGGGAACGAAATCATGATTTTCGTCGGCAACCGCGGCTGCGTGCAGATCTTCACCGGCGTGGTGGAAAAACTGATGCCGATGAAGGGCTGGCTGAACATCTTCAACCCGGCCTTTACCCTGCATCTGCTGGAAGGCGCCATCGCCGAATCCTGGGTCACGCGCAAACCGACGGCTGACGGACATGTCACCAGCCTGGAGCTGTTTGCCGCCGACGGCACGCAGATTGCCCAGCTGTACGGCCAGCGGAGCGAAGGCGAACCCGAGCAGAGCCAGTGGCGCAGCCAGATCGACGCCTTAACGGCAAAAGGGCTGGCCGCATGAAAAAATGGCTTGCCCTGATCAGCGCCCTGCCGCTGCTGGCATTTGCTGCGCCGCAGGCGAAAATCGTCGCGCTCGGCGGCGACGTTACCGAGATTGTCTATGCACTCGGCGCGGCGTCTTCGCTGGTGGCACGCGACAGCACCAGCCGGTGGCCACAGGCGGCGAACGCGCTGCCGGACGTGGGCTATTTGCGCCAGCTGAATGCCGAAGGCATTTTGTCCATGCGCCCCACGCTGGTGCTGGCCAGTGCGCAGGCACAGCCGTCTCTGGCGTTAAAACAGGTAGCGCAGAGCCACGTCAGGGTGATCACCGTTCCGGCAGGCAATGATCTGAGCGTTATCGATGAAAAGGTTCGGGTTATCGCTGAAGCGACACACCGCGAGGCCGAAGGGAAAACCCTGCGCAACACGCTGCGTCAGGCGCTGTCGGCGCTTCCTGCGTCACCGCTCAATAAACGGGTGCTGTTTATTCTCAACCACGGCGGGATGACCGCGATGGCCGCCGGGCAACAAACCGCGGCGGATGCTGCGATCCGTGCGGCGGGACTGCAGAATGCGATGCAGGGTTTCACCCGCTATCAGCCGCTGTCTCAGGAAGGGGTTATCGCCAGTCAGCCCGACCTGGTGGTGATTTCGCAGGATGGCGTTAACGCTCTGGGCGGGGCGGATGCGGTATGGCAACTGCCCGGTCTGGCGCAAACCCCTGCGGGACGTCACCGGCAGATGCTGGCCATCGACGATATGGCGCTGCTGGGCTTTAGCGTGCGAACGCCACAGGCGATCCAGCAGTTACGCCGTAAAGCGGAGCAACTGCCCTGATGTCCCGACGCGCCGCACTGGCATTATGGATGCTGGCCGCGCTGCTGGCCGTCATGACGCTGGCGGCCAGTGGTGTGGGCGCGTTGCGCCTGCCGGTCAGCCTGCTGTGGACCGGCAGCGACGACGCGCTGCGTCAGATCTGGCTGACAATCCGCCTGCCCCGCGTGCTGCTGGCGCTGGCAATCGGCGGTTCGCTGGCGCTGGCGGGCTGCGTGATGCAGGGACTGTTTCGTAACCCGCTGGCCGACCCGGGCCTGCTGGGGATCAGCAGCGGTGCAGCACTCGCCGTCGCGCTGTGGGTAGTTATTCCGCTCGCGCTACCCGCGCTGGTGATGCTGTACGCCCCGATGCTGGCGGCGTTTCTCGGCGCGCTGGCCGCGACTTTCGTCATTTTCCTGCTTAGCCGGCAACGTGACAGTTCCCTGTCGCGACTGCTGCTGGTGGGGATTGCCATCAATGCCCTGTGCGGGGCGGCCGTCGGCGTGCTGTCATGGCTCAGCAATGATGCCCAGCTTCGCCAGCTCTCACTCTGGGGCATGGGCAGCCTCGGCCAGGCCCAGTGGTCAACGCTGCTGGCCGTCTGCTCGCTGATGGTTCCCACCGTGCTGGTTATCTGGCGCCTGGCTGGCGCGCTTAATTTGCTGCAGCTTGGCGAAGAAGAGGCGCACTACCTCGGGGTGGAGGTGGCCGTTGTGCAGCGGCTCCTGCTGCTGTGCAGCGCCCTGCTGGTGGCCGCCGCGGTGGCCGTCAGCGGCGTTATCGGTTTTGTTGGCCTTGTGGTGCCACACCTGGTGCGCATGTGGCTGGGGGCCGATCACCGGGCAGTGATCCCCGGCTCGGTGCTGGCCGGTGCGTTACTGTTGCTGGCGGCCGATACGCTGGCGCGTACCCTGGTCGCCCCGGCGGAAATGCCGGTCGGTTTATTGACCAGTCTTCTCGGTGCGCCGTGGTTCCTGTGGCTTATCTTTCGTCGCGGAGGTGCGCATGGCTGAACGCTATTGTGCGGAAAATATTGTCTTTCACGCCGGGCAACGGACGCTGATCGACGACGTGTCGCTGACCCTCTCTCAGGGCGAACTGGTGGCGCTGATAGGCCCCAACGGTGCCGGGAAATCGACCTTGTTACGCCTGCTTACCGGCTATCTCAAACCCGCAAGTGGACAGTGCAGTCTGGCGGGAACGCCGCTTGCGGCCTGGCCGCCGGACAGGCTCTCCCGCTACCGGGCGGTAATGCGCCAGAGTACGCAGCTCGGATTCGACTGGCCGGTGGAGGCGGTGATCGGGATGGGGCGTGCGCCGTGGACGCGTCGCCCTGAGGCGTCAGTAATTGAGGAAGTGATGGCCATCTCCGGCTGTTTACCGCTGGCGGGCAGGCAGTTTGCGGCGCTCTCCGGCGGCGAGCAGCAACGCGTCCAGCTCGCCCGCGCGCTGGCACAGCTCTGGTGCGACGGTGCGCCGCGCGGTTGGCTGTTTCTCGATGAACCCACGTCCGCGCTGGATCTTTACCACCAGCAGCATCTGCTGCGCCTGCTCTCTTCCCTGACCCGTCGGGGGCATTTGCATGTCTGTGTGGTCCTGCACGATCTCAATCTGGCGGCGCTGTGGGCGGATCGGATCCTGCTGTTACATAACGGCAAAATGGTCGCTCAGGGGACCCCGGAGGCGGTTCTGCAGGCCGATACGCTGACGCGCTGGTACGGCGCGCAGGTGCACGTTGGCCGACACCCGGCTCAAGCCGCGCCGCAGGTATTTCTCGCCCCCTGATCGGGCTGATAAAAATCTTTCAGGGTTTCCAGCAGGGCATGCGCCGCTTTTGAGAGCTGCGTGTGCCCCGGATGGATCACCCCGATACACTTTTCTATCGGCGGGCTGTCCAGCGGAATGCAGACCGCACCCAGCGATGTCATCTGCGCCTCGCACAGCGCCGGTACGGCACTGCCGCCCAGCCCGCTGGCGACCATCCTCCCTACCGTCACCAGCTGATGGCTCTCCAGCGCCACCTCCAGCTTGCGGCCGCTACGGGCCAGCTCCTCTTCCATCATCAGGCGCACCGCCGAGGGGCGCTGCAGGGTAATGAAATCCAGCGTCAGCAGTTCATTCCAGGAGAGGCGTTTTTTCACCGCAAGGGGGGACGCTTTCGGCACAATGGCGACAAACCGGTCGAGGCCCAGCGGCGTAAACAGCAGGTTATGCGTCGGCGCCGGTTCAAAGGCGATCCCCATCTCAACCCGCCCTTCCCGCACCATCTCAATCACCTGTTCGTTGATGACATCATGCACGGTGACGTTGATCCCGGCGTGGCGATCGCGAAACGCTTTCAGCACCTCCGGCAGGACGTTGGCCGCAAACGATGGCATGGCCGCGACCGAGATTTTGCCGCGCTGCAGCGTAAAGCACTGGTGCATTGCCTCTTCCACGTTATCCCAGTCAGCCAGCAGCTGCCGCGCCATCGGTAAAAAGGTTTCGCCCTCCTGCGTCAGGGTGACCTTACGCGTGCTTCGCTGCAGCAGCGGGCCTCCCAGCGCATCCTCCAGCCCTTTAATCGTCAGGCTGAGGGCAGGCTGAGAAAGATTTAGCCGTTCGCTGGCGTGCGCAAAATTGAGAGTGTGAGCTACCGCTAAAAACGCGCGTAACTGTTTGACACTCATTCTCATTTTTCATCCTGTTAACTAATTGAAAAAATTTAGTTAACAGGAGATTAATAAAAAAACCAAATGAGTGGGTCACAAATTCAAAATTAACAAAAGAGTCGTCGCCCCCAATGATACCGCCACGGACAACAGGAGGGATGGTTATGGCAGGACTGGATAAGCGCGTCGGCAGCTATGCGCAGGCGCTGGAGGGGCTGACGGACGGGATGACATTGCTGGCGGGCGGCTTTGGCCTGTGCGGTATTCCTGAAAATCTGATTGCGGAAGTCAAACGCCGTCAGGTGCAGGGCCTGACGGTGGTCTCGAACAACTGCGGCGTGGATGGTTTCGGGCTCGGGCTGCTGCTGGAGACGCGCCAGGTGCGGAAGGTGGTGGCGTCTTACGTCGGCGAGAACGCGCTGTTCGAACAGCAGGTGCTGAGCGGCGAGCTGGAGATTGAGCTGACGCCCCAGGGCACGCTGGCCGAAAAGGTGCGCGCGGGCGGGGCCGGTATTCCGGCATTTTACACGGCTACTGGCTATGGCACGCCCGTGGCCGCAGGGAAAGAGGTACGTCAGTTTGCCGGTAAGCATTACATCCTTGAAGAGGCCATCACCGGCGATTTTGCGCTTATCAAGGGCTGGAAAGCGGACTGGTACGGCAACGTTATCTATCGCCATACCGCGCAAAATTTCAACCCGCTGATGGCCACCGCAGGACGGATAACGGTGGTGGAGGTGGAAGAGATTGTCCCGCCGGGTGAGCTGCCGCCGTCCGCCATTCACACCCCGGGAATTTACGTCGACAGGCTGATTGTCGGCCAGTTTGAAAAACGCATTGAACAGCGCACGCTGCGCGCAGAGGGAGTCTGACCATGTTAACCCGCGAACAGATGGCCATGCGCGTCGCCCGCGAGCTGCGCGACGGTTACTACGTCAACCTGGGGATCGGCATCCCGACGCTGGTGGCGAACTACATCCCGGACGGCATGGACGTGATGCTCCAGTCAGAAAACGGACTGCTGGGGATGGGGGAATTTCCCGATGCGCAGAGTCTTGATGCCGACATGATCAACGCCGGTAAGCAGACCGTTACCGCGCGAAACGGTGCTGCCATTTTCGACTCGGCCCAGTCGTTCGCCATGATCCGGGGCGGTCACGTCGACCTCACGGTGCTGGGGGCATTTGAGGTGGACGTCGAAGGCAACATCGCCTCGTGGATGATCCCCGGAAAGATGGTGAAAGGCATGGGCGGCGCCATGGATCTCGTCGCCGGGGCGCAGAACATCATCGTCGTGATGACTCATGCTTCGAAAAGCGGTGAGTCAAAACTGCTGTCGCGCTGCACGCTGCCGCTCACCGGGGTGGGCTGCATTCGCCGGGTGTTAACCGACCTGGCACTGCTGGAAATTAAAGACGGTGCGTTCATTCTGCGGGAATACGCCCCCGGCGTCAGCATTGACGACATCATCAACAAAACCGCCGGGAAAATCATTGTGGCGGACAACGTTCGCGAAATGCGCTTTAGCTGAGGACTCAACATGAAAAACGTCATGATAGTCGGGGCAACGCGAACGCCGATTGGCAGTTTTCGCGGCTCGCTCTCGACCCTTTCCGCCGTTGAACTTGGTGCTGTCGCGGTGCGCCGCCTGCTTGAGGAGAGCTCGCTTTCGGCAGGTGACACAGACGAACTGATTTTTGGGCAGGTGCTGACGGCAGGCTGCGGACAAAACCCGGCGCGTCAGACGGCTATCGCCGCCGGGCTGCCCGTCAGTACCCCTGCCACCACGGTCAATCTGGTCTGTGGTGCGGGTCTGAAAGCAGTGCAGCTTGCGACACAGGCTATCCGCTGTGGCGACGCAGAGGTGGTGATTGCGGGCGGTCAGGAGAGCATGAGCAATGCCCCTTACCTGCTGGACGGCGCCCGTTCCGGGCTGCGTTTTGGCCACACGGGCCTGCAGGACAGCATGATCGTCGACGGCCTGTGGGATGCGTTTAACGATTACCACATGGGGATCACCGCGGAAAACGTCGCCCGGCAGTACGGCATTTCACGCGAGCAGCAGGATGCCTTCGCCGCCGGGTCACAGCAAAAGGCGGCGTCTGCCATCGAATCCGCTCGCTTTGAGGCCGAGATTACCCCGGTAACGGTGAAACAGGGCAAGAAGCCGCCATTGGTGATTCGTCATGACGAACAACCCCGGCCAGGAACCACCGCAGAGCAGCTTGCGCAACTGCGCCCCGCGTTTCGCCAGGAGGACGGCACGGTCACGGCGGGGAATGCCTCCACCCTGAACGATGGCGCCGCCGCGGTGTTGCTGATGAGCGAAGAAAAAGCGCGGGCGAGCGGACTACCGGTGCTGGGCCGGATCGTGAGCTACGCCGTTACCGGGGTCGACCCGTCCGTAATGGGCATCGGTCCCGTCAGTGCCTGCCAGATTGCGCTGGCACGGGCGGGCTGGACGCTGGATGAGGTGGATCTCATCGAAGCCAATGAAGCCTTTGCCGCGCAGGCGCTGGCGGTCGGCAAACTGCTTGGCTGGGATGCGCGCAACGTCAACGTCAACGGTGGCGCTATCGCCCTGGGCCACCCAATTGGCGCGTCCGGCTGTCGGATCCTTGTGACGCTGCTGCATGAGATGCAGCGCCGTGACGCCAAAAAAGGGCTCGTCACCCTGTGCGTAGGCGGCGGGCAAGGCATTGCGCTGACCGTCGAGCGTTAAACCTCTCGTGAGTACCCGAATATAACAACAGTAAGGAGTCGCAATGAGTGTGTTAATTGCCCTGGCGGCGCTGGCGCTGCTGATGCTGGCGGCCTATCGCGGATATAGCGTTATTCTGTTTGCGCCCATTGCGGCGCTGGGTGCCGTGCTGTTGACCGACCCGGGCGCTGTCGGCCCGACGTTTACCGGCCTGTTCATGGAAAAGATGGTGGGCTTCGTCAAGCTCTACTTCCCGGTGTTCCTGCTGGGCGCCGTGTTTGGCAAGCTGATTGAACTCTCCGGCTTCTCACGCTCCATTGTCGCCGCAGCGATTCAGATCCTTGGCCGCCGCCACGCCATTCCGGTGATTGTGCTGGTCTGCGCGCTGTTAACCTACGGCGGCGTGTCGCTCTTCGTGGTGGCGTTTGCCGTTTATCCGTTCGCCGCCGAACTGTTTCGCCAGAGCGGGATCCCCAAACGGCTGATCCCGGCGACCGTGGCGCTGGGGGCGTTCTCGTTCACCATGGACGCCCTGCCCGGCACGCCGCAGATCCAGAATATTATTCCCACCAGCTTTTTCGGTACAAACGCCTGGGCTGCCCCCTGGCTGGGGCTGATTGGTTCGCTGTTTATTATCTGCTTTGGCCTGCTCTGGCTGGAGCGTCAGCGGCGAAAAGCGCTGAATAACAACGAAGGTTACGGCACGGATCTGAAAAACGAACCGGAAACGCCGGACAACATTAACCTTCCCCATCCGCTGATTGCGATCTCCCCTCTGCTGGTGGTGGGGATCCTCAACCTGCTGTTTACCCGCTGGATCCCCGGCTGGTATGGCACCAGCCACGAGCTGACTCTGCCCGGGCTGGCAAAGCCGATTGTGACCGAGGTCAGCAAGATCACCGCCATCTGGGCCGTGGAAGCCGCACTGATTTCCGGTATCGTGCTGGTGCTGATCTTTGGCTTTCGCAATATCAGGGGGCGTCTGGCGGAAGGCAGCCGGACGGCAGTGAGCGGCGCGATCCTGGCGGCGATGAATACCGCCTCGGAATATGGTTTTGGTGCGGTTATCGCCGCCCTGCCCGGCTTTCTGGTCTTATCCCACGCGCTGGCGGCCATTCCGAACCCGTTACTGAATGAAGCGATCAGCGTGACCGTTCTCGCCGGGATCACCGGTTCGGCTTCAGGTGGGATGAGCATTGCGCTGGCGGCCATGGCAGACAGCTTTGTCGCCGCCGCCCATGCCGCGAATATTCCGCTGGAGGTCCTGCACCGGGTGGCTTCTATGGCCAGCGGTGGTATGGATACGCTCCCCCATAACGGCGCGGTGATCACCCTGCTGGCCATCACCGGTCTTAGCCATCGTCAGGCCTACGGCGGTATTTTCGCCATCACGATCATCAAAAGTCTGGCGGTGCTTTTTGTCATTGCCGTGTTCTATCTCACCGGCATTGTGTAAGGAGAATCAAATGAATCTGAACGGTAAAACGGCGCTGGTCACCGGCTCGACCAGCGGTATTGGTCTGGGCATCGCCCGCGTACTGGCGAAGGCCGGGGCGCAGCTGATCCTCAACGGCTTTGGCGACAGTGACGCGGCAAGAGAAGAGATTACCCGGCTGGGGAAAACGCCGGGTTATCACGATGCGGATCTGCGTGACGTCCTGCAAATCGAAGCCATGATGCGCTACGCCGACACGCAATTCGGCGGGGTGGATATTCTTGTCAATAATGCCGGGATACAGCATGTCGCCCCGGTTGAGGCGTTCCCGGTGGAGAAATGGAACGACATTATTGCCATTAACCTGTCATCGGTGTTTCACACCAGCCGACTGGCGCTGCCTGCAATGCGGGAGAAAAACTGGGGACGCATCATTAATATCGCCTCCGTGCATGGGCTGGTGGCATCAAAAGAGAAGTCTGCCTATGTCGCCGCCAAGCATGGGGTGGTCGGTTTTACAAAATCCCTGGCGCTGGAGACTGCCCGCACCGGTATTACCGCGAACGCCATCTGCCCGGGATGGGTGCTTACGCCGCTGGTTCAGCAGCAGATCGACAAACGTATCGCGGAAGGTGTGCCTGCGGATCGGGCACGCGAGCAGTTGCTTGCGGAGAAACAGCCCTCAGGAGAATTTGTTACGCCGGAACAGCTGGGTGACCTGGCGCTGTTTTTGTGCAGCGACAGCGCCGTGCACGTGCGGGGCGCGGCGTGGAATATGGACGGCGGGTGGGTCGCCCAGTGACGTATCGGCCGGGCAAGCCTGTGCTTCCCGGCCAAAACATTAGCTTGAGCAGCTGACTTCCAGCCGTTTGCCCCAGTCTGGCGGACGGCTGACATAGTCATCGTCCCGGTCGGCAAACGGCGTGCGCAACGCCACGTGCAGACGGTGCAACTCGTCATACTCACCTCGTTCAGCCTGTTCAATCGCCCGCTGCGCCAGCCAGTTGCGCAAGACCATCGCCGGGTTCGCCGCGTTCATCTGCGTCTGCCGGGCCGCATCATCCACCTGCTCTTGCTGCAGGCGCGCCCGGTAGGTGGCAAACCAGTCGTCAAACCCCTGCCGGTCGATAAATTCGTCGCGCAACGGCGAGGCGGCGCTGTGCTGCTCCGTCTGACCGAGCATACGGAAGGTACGGGTATAATCGCTGCCCTCACGCGCCATAAGCGCAAACAAACCATTCAGAATAGCGTTATCGCCTTTCTCCTGCGTCATCAGCCCCAGCTTGTTGCGCATCAGCGCGCCGTATTCGCGCAGCAATGTCTCCTGATAGCCGTCGAGCGCATCATTCAGGGCATCAACGTCGATAAACGGCGACAGAGATTGCGCCAGACGCTGCAGATTCCACAGCCCCACAGCCGGCTGATTGTCAAAGCTGTAGCGTCCCTGATAGTCCGAGTGGTTGCAGATATACCCCGGCTGGTAGTCATCCAGAAAACCAAACGGACCGTAATCAAAGGTCAGCCCCAGAATCGACATGTTATCGGTGTTCATCACGCCATGGGCAAACCCAACGGTTTGCCAGCGGGCAATCATTGTGGCCGTTCGGGCAACAATATCCCGGAACCAGAGGTGATATTTATCGGCCTCGTCCTGTAATTGTGGCCAGTGCCGTCGGATCGCGTAATCCGCCAGCTGGCGCACTTTCTCCGGCTCGCGACGATAATAAAAGTGTTCAAAATGGCCGAAACGCAGATGGCTTTGTGCAATGCGCATCAGCATTGCCCCTTTCTCTACGGTTTCGCGGACCACCGGGGTGTCACTGGTCACGATCGACAGCGCGCGCGTGGTGGGGATCCCCAGCGCATGCATTGCTTCCGACGCCAGACTTTCGCGGATGGTTGAACGCAGCACCGCACGCCCGTCGCCCATGCGTGAATAGGGCGTGAGGCCCGCCCCTTTCAGGTGCCAGTCCATCGTCTCTCCGCCGGGGAGTTGTTGTTCCCCGAGCAGGATCCCGCGGCCGTCCCCCAGTTGTCCTGCCCAGACGCCAAACTGGTGTCCGCTATACACCTGAGCGAGAGGCTGCATGCCAGCCAGAAGCGTTTCCCCTCCCCAGACGCCCGCGCCGTCTGAGGGCTGGAACATCTCCGGCGGGATAGCCAGGTCTTCTGCCAGCGAATCGTTATGCCAGACAAGACGGGAATGTTGTAATGGTGTTGGTTTGAGTGCGGTATAAAAGCCCGGCAACTCATCATGCCAGTGCGCAGTAAAAGACAGGGTCATAAGTCCTCCTGCTTTTAGTGTAGAGGGTTTACCCGGACTTAAACACGGGCGAAAGAAAGGGTTATCACTGAACCAGCGTGGTGACGCGCCCGGCAGAGACGGCAGGCCACAGCGCCCCCTGCATGGCACCAAAGTTGAAGGATAAGACGCGTTGCAACAGGCTATGATCGTCGATACCGGCGACCAGCACTGACTGACAGTGAGGCGTTATTTGCCACAGGATTGCGCGCATAAATGGCTCAAAAGAAAGCGCAGAAGCGTGCTGCTGGATAAACCCTTTGTCCAGAATGACACGTTTAAACAAACCATCATAAACGGCTTTAAGCGATGCTTCACCGGCACCAAAGTTTGCCAGCACCAACGGAAAATGAATCGCCATTCTCGCCAGTTCCAGATCGTCTTTCCCGTTATTTAAACCTGGATAATTCTCATTAACAGTAAACTCAAGAAACGGATAACGCTCAAGTATTGAAACAGCGTTCCCTTTAGTTAATAAAAACTCAACTATTACAGGTGTAATATTGATCCATGCAATTAACTGATGCTGAATAAAAAACAGTTTGCAGGTATCAAGCAATTGCAGTTTTTCGTGAAACAGCGCTAACTCTTCTGCCGCTGTCAGACGCGGGATAACGAGTTCAGTGGGGATCCGTACATCGCTGCCGACGCCAGTAAAGTTAACCACTACCTCTAAACCTTTAAGCTCACCTGCGTTATTGCGGGCAGGCTGGAGCAACAGTTCAGACTGGTAGGCATTATCTAGCGTAATAATCATTGCACTCGCCCCGCATTAAAGATGAGAGAGGACATCCTGGAGCAATTGCTGACACAATTCCACTGTCTTGATTTTAATAAGTTTAATTTCATTAGATCCGTATTAATTTTCAGATTTATCCCTGAATCTAAAATAATCTTATCCTGGTTACTGAGTAATAGCCAGTTTTAGATAAAACAGACACATAAGGACATAAGTAATTTGTCGTAAATTTAACTTTAATCATCTTATTTGCAAAAAAACGGCATGGTGTAATAGTGCCATGCCGTCAGAAATGCGATGTCGGTGGCTGACTAAATACGTCGTGCCTGCCAGAAATTTTTACGCCAGTAAACATTATCGAGGGAAGAACGCATCACCCCGCGACTGGTCGACGCATGAATAAACTGGTTATCAGTATCATAAATGCCTACATGCAGACCACTTTCACCCGAACCGGTTTTGAAAAAAACCAGGTCGCCAGGTAGCAACTCATCTTTATCAATTTCGGTACCGATTTCAGCCTGTTTGCGCGTTTCGCGCGGAAGCTGTAAATCGAACTTATCGCGGAACGTCATCAGCACGAAGCCGGAGCAATCCACCCCACCGCGACTCATGCCACCGTAGCGATAAGGTGTCCCGCGCCAGTTGCTCAGCTGATCGTTCAGGCTGGCAATCACGGTGATTGAATCTGAAAGTCGTGGGTTAGGCGGCGGTGCACGATGGCTACTGCATCCCGCAAGAAATAACGCTGCCACCAGGAGAAACCAGAATCGCATGTCCAGACGAATCCTCTGCTTTTTTTATTCTTTTCGTAATTTAGCGTGCAATGGCGCTAACAGGCAAGAAACGGTTACTCCTGCGCGGTAGAAATCAGCATCTTATGTCCTTCGATATCCAGCCTGCGGAACGGCATATTGTAGGCACGAGCAAGATTTGGCGGCGTAAGGACGCTATCGCGCGTGCCGCTGGCGATCAGCCTCCCGCGCGCCAGAAGCCAGACGCTGTGCGCATGGCGCAGCGTATGGTTCAGGTCATGGCTGCTCATCACCACGGCAATGCCTTGTCGACACAGCGCGCTGAGCAACGTGTCCAGCGCGGCCTGTTGCGCCACGTCCAGACCGCTCATCGGCTCATCCAGCAACAACAGCCGCCCATGAGGATTGCCAGCCGGGTGGATCTGAAGAATCACCGCCGCCAGACGGACGCGCTGCCACTCGCCACCGGAAAGCTGGCTGGCATGTCGGGAAAGTTTGTCCTCTAACCCCAACGCTGCCGCCACCTCCCTGAGCAGCGTCGTCTGCTGTTTATCGTGCAGATGCAACATCAGGTAGTGCCAGACCGGCATCGCAAACGGCGGGAGCTGCTGCTGAACGAGGTAGCTTCGCCGATGCGCCAGCGAGACCGCCGACCAGTCGCTCAGAGGATTGTCGAGCAACGAAATCGAGCCTGGCCCGAAGGTCAGCCCCGCCATGCGTGCCAGCAACGTACTTTTCCCTGCCCCGTTCGGCCCCACAAGGTGCAGGATTTCTCCTGCGTGGATGGCCGCCGTGACCGGCTCCAGACGTCCCTTCTCGGCAACGTCCGTGAGCTGCATCAGCAATGTCATTATTTCGCCAGCGCCAGCTTAATTGACTCCATCACGATAGGATCTTCAGGCGTCATATCCGGAGAAAAACGCTGAACAACCTGGCCGTCACGACCAATCAGGAATTTTTCGAAATTCCACAGAATGTCGTCCGGATAGAGCGGCGCGCGCCCTTTGCTGGCCATACGCTCGAAGAAGCCGCTGCCTTCCGGTGCCACGGCGGTCGGCGCAGCGGCCACCAGTTTGGCATACAGCGGATGACGATTTTCGCCATTCACATCAATTTTGCTGAACATCGGGAACGTCACACCATAGGTGGTGCTGCAAAACGTTTTGATCTCCTCTTCGCTGCCCGGCTCCTGACCCAGGAATTGATTGCACGGGAAGCCCAGCACGGTGAAGCCGTCATTTTCCCAGGCTTTCTGAATGTTCTCCAGCTGCTCATACTGTGGCGTCAGACCACATTTGGAGGCCACGTTCACGATGAGCAACACGTTGCCTTTGTAGTGCTCCAGGGTGGTTTTGTCCCCGTCAATGGTGGTCACTTCGGTATTCAGAATATCAGACTGCATAGCATTTCCTCAGGTTGTCGATTTAACGTCCAGCTTTTAATAGTAGCCAGATAAACACCGGCGCGCCCAGCGTGGCGGTCACCACGCCGATGGGCAACTCAGCGGCGGTCAGGGCAAGCCTGGCGATGATATCCGCCACCAGCAGCGTTGCCGCCCCGGCCACCGCCGAGGCGGGAAGTAAGGTCCGATGGTCGGTGATGCCACAAAGACGCAGCATGTGCGGGATAATCAGCCCGATAAAGCCAATCGCCCCCGCCAGCGCCACGCTTACGCCGACCAGCCAGCCGATGGCAATCACCAGCGCATTACGCCAGACGCCAATTGGCATACCGAGCTGGCGGGCTGAAGTTTCACCGAGCGCAAGGATATTCAGCGGCTGCGACTGCACGCTGGCCCACAGAATGACCGGGATCAGCAGTACCATCAGCCATCCCTGTTGCCAGTCTACGCCACCAAATCCGCCCATCATCCAGTACATCAGCTGTCGCAGATCAAACGAGGTGGAGAAGTAGACCGCCCAGGTCATCAACGCACTGCAGATGATCCCCAGCGCAACACCGGCCAGCAGCAGCCGGCTGGTTGATAAATGGCGGCGAGCGAAGCGCAGTAGAATGAGGGTGATCAGCAATGCGCCAACGATGGCGCTAAGGCTGACTCCCCAGGCCGAAAGCGCCCCACCGCCGAGCATCACCGCGGCAATCAACCCCACGCCGGCACCATTTGACACGCCGAGCAGCCCAGGCTCCGCCAGGGGATTTTCAAATAACGCCTGCATAATGGTGCCCGAGAGCGCCAGTGCGGCGCCGACAAGGATCACCGCCAGCGTGCGCGGCAGACGAATTTGCCAGACGAAAAGCTGTCCGTCAGGACCCAACCAGCGTTCCGGGCCCAGCCACTGGTCACCGGCGCAGAGGCTGAAACCGGCGGCAACAAAAAGCAGCAGCACCAGCAAAAGCAGGCGGCGTCGATCGGAACGCTGTTGGCGATGGGCAAAATCAAGCATGAGTACGGTTTTATTAGCGTGAGATGTAATTGATTTTACGGCGGGTTTGCCAGCGAGAGCAAAGAAAAAAGGCCGCGAGAGCGGCCTTTTTAGTTAGTTCATATTACTCTGTTTTGGGCGTTGCGTTTTCGACACGGCTTTTTAACTTCTGTCCGGGTCTGAAGGTCACCACGCGGCGGGCTGTAATGGGAATATCTTCCCCCGTCTTCGGGTTACGGCCCGGACGTTGGTTTTTGTCTCGCAAATCAAAATTGCCAAAACCGGAGAGTTTTACCTGCTCACCATTTTCCAGAGCACGACGGATCTCTTCGAAAAACAGCTCTACCAGCTCTTTGGCATCCCGTTTGCTAAGCCCAAGCTTATCAAACAGATATTCTGACATTTCAGCTTTTGTAAGCGCCATAGGTTCAATCCCTCAATGATGCCTGGAATCGCTCTTTTAATGCCTCTACACATTTGGCGACGGTAGCGGCAATCTCCTCTTCTTCGAGTGTACGGCTGGTATCCTGAAGGATAAGGCTGATAGCGAGGCTCTTGAAACCTTCTGCTACGCCCTTGCCGCGGTACACGTCAAATAAGTTTACGCCAACTACCTGATTTACGCCAACTTTCTTACACTCGGCCAAAATATCTGCTGCAGGCACGTTTTCAGCGACCACAACCGCGATATCACGGCGGTTTGCCGGGAAGCGAGAGACGTCCTGCGCCTGTGGAATCACGCGGTCTGCAACCGGGCTCCATTCCAGCTCAAACACGATGGTACGGCCGTTCAGGTCCAGTTTACGTTCCAGCTCAGGATGAACAACGCCAATAAAACCAATGCGTTTGCCCGCTAAATAGATAGCCGCACTTTGGCCCGGATGGAGCGCCGGAATGGCTTCTGCACGGAATTCAATTTCAGATAATTTACCGGTCAGATCGAGAATCGCTTCCAGATCGCCCTTCATATCGTAGAAATCAACCGTGCCTTTTGCCAGGTCCCAGTGCTCTTCATAGCGATTACCGCTGATGGCGCCAGCCAGCATGAGATCCTGACGGATGCCTAAATTTGCCTGATTATCCGGCACAAAGCGCAAACCGCTTTCGAAAATTCGCACACGGTTTTGCTGGCGATTCTGGTTATAAACGATGGTACCCAGCAGGCCCGTCCACAGTGACAGACGCATTGCCGACATTTCGCTGGAGATCGGGCTTGGCAGGATCAGCGCGTCCTGGCCTGGATGGATCAGCTGCTGCAGCTTAGGATCGACAAAGCTGTAGGTGATCACTTCCTGGTAGCCTTTATCGTTCAGCATGGTTTTCACACGCTTCAGGGAGAGATCGGCTTCACGGTGGGAGCCCATCACCAGACCTGCCTGTACCGGCTCGTCAGGGATATTGTTGTAGCCGTAAACGCGGGCCACTTCTTCCACCAGGTCTTCTTCAATCTCCATGTCGAAACGCCATGATGGCGCAACGGCTTTCCACTCGTCCTGCCCTTCCGTCACGTCGCAACCCAGACGCTTCAGAATGTCGGTCACCTGTGCATCGGCAACATGGTGGCCAATCAGACGATCAAGCTTGCTACGACGCAGGGTAATGGTTGCACGCTTCGGCAGCGTGGCTTCGTTGGTCACATCAATAACCGGGCCCGCTTCGCCGCCGCAGATGTCGATCAGCAGACGGGTCGCACGTTCCATCGCTTTGTACTGCAGCGCCGGATCAACGCCGCGCTCGTAACGGTGAGAGGCATCGGTGTGCAGGCCATGACGACGTGCGCGACCGGTAATAGAGAGCGGGCTGAAGAAGGCACATTCCAGCAGAACGTTTTGCGTTTCATCGTTCACGCCAGAGTGCTCACCACCGAAGATACCGCCCATCGCCAGCGCCTTACCGTGATCGGCAATCACCAGCGTGTCGGCATTCAGTTTTGCTTCGCTGCCGTCCAGCAGAACCAGGGTTTCACCCTCTTTCGCCATACGCACGACGATCCCACCGTCGATACGATCTTTATCGAACGCGTGCATTGGCTGGCCCAGTTCCAGCAGAACATAGTTCGTCACGTCAACAACCGCATCGATAGAACGGATACCGCAGCGACGCAGTTTTTCTTTCATCCACAGCGGGGTTGGCGCTTTGACGTTGATACCTTTCACCACACGACCGAGGTAGCGTGGGCAGGCCTCAGGCGCATCTACCTGAATAGGCAGCACGTCGCTGATGGTGGCAGCAACCGGCGCAATCTCCGGCGCGTTCAGTTCGGTCTGGTTCAGCACCGCAACATCGCGAGCCACGCCGATAATGCCTAAGCAGTCCGCACGGTTTGGCGTCACGCTGATTTCGATGGTGTTGTCATCGAGCTTCAGGTATTCGCGGATATCGGTGCCGATTGGCGCATCCAGCGGCAGTTCAATAATGCCGTTGTGATCGTCGGAAATACCCAGCTCGGAGAACGAGCACAGCATGCCTTCAGACGGCTCGCCGCGCAGTTTGGCCGCTTTAATTTTGAAATCGCCCGGCAGCACGGCGCCGACAGTCGCCACAGCCACTTTCAGGCCCTGACGGCAGTTTGGCGCGCCGCAGACGATATCCAGCAGACGATCGCCACCCACATTGACTTTGGTGACGCGCAGTTTGTCAGCGTTAGGGTGCTGACCGCACTCCACCACTTCGCCCACGACCACGCCAGTGAAAGCACCAGAAACCGGCTCTACACCGTCAACTTCCAGACCCGCCATGGTGATCTGGTTGGAAAGCGCTTCGCTGTCCAGCGTGGTGTTCACCCATTCGCGTAACCACAGTTCACTGAATTTCATTGTTCTGTCCTGCCCTTATTTAAACTGTTTGAGGAAACGCAGATCGTTTTCGAAGAATGCACGCAAATCGGTCACGCCATAACGCAGCATGGTCAGACGCTCCATGCCCATACCGAACGCAAAGCCGGAGTAGACTTCCGGGTCGATACCCACGTTGCGCAGTACGTTAGGATGCACCATGCCACAGCCCAGCACTTCCAGCCATTTGCCGTTTTTGCCCATCACATCCACTTCTGCAGACGGTTCGGTGAACGGGAAATAGGAGGGACGGAAACGCACCTGCAGATCTTCCTCAAAGAAGTTGTTCAGGAAGTCGTGCAGCGTGCCCTTCAGGTTGGTGAAGCTGATGTTTTTATCCACGATCAGCCCTTCCATCTGGTGGAACATAGGGGTGTGGGTCTGATCGTAATCGTTACGGTACACGCGGCCCGGTGCAATGATACGGATCGGGGGTTCCTGTTCCTTCATAGTACGGATCTGAACGCCGGAGGTCTGAGTACGCAGCAGACGGGTGGCGTCGAACCAGAAAGTGTCGTGGTCAGCACGTGCCGGATGATGGCCTGGAATGTTCAGAGCGTCGAAGTTATGGTAATCATCTTCGATTTCCGGGCCAGTCGCCACGGTAAAGCCGAGCTCACCGAAGAAACTTTCAATGCGATCGATGGTGCGGGTCACCGGATGCAGACCACCGTTTTCGATACGGCGCCCCGGCAAAGACACGTCGATCGTCTCTGCCGCCAGACGCGCATTCAGCACGGCACTTTCCAGCGCCGCTTTACGCGCGTTCAGAGCCTGTTGCACCTGCTCTTTGGCTTCGTTTATCACCGCACCCGCTGCCGGACGCTCTTCCGGCGGCAACTCACGCAGGGTAGTCATTTGAAGGGTCAGGTGCCCTTTCTTACCCAGATATTCGACGCGGACATTGTCTAACGCGGCAACATCTGAGGCCTGATTAATGGCGGCTGTTGCACTGGCAACCAGCTCTGCGAGATGTGACATGATTTTCCTCATTATGTCGGTACAGACACCGATTTGGTGGACGTATTCTCTCAAATTCAGGCACAAAAAAAGCCTCCATCAGGAGGCTTATCTGGCGCTGTTTTTCGTTTCATCTTTCACGCGCTAGCCTCCTGAAATCAGGTGCTAAAGTAAAAGAAGAAGCGGAAAATAGCAGCATTCATGCTTGCGTTACCTTGTGTGGTAAAAACCGTTAAGACCTTATTGAAAAGCCTGCACGGATAAAAGTCAATCTTCTGATAAGGTTATACCCTAAATAATTCGAGTTGTAACAAGGCGGCAAGAGAGAGAATCCTCAGGAGCTTACATCAGTAAGTGACTGGGGTGAACGAACGCAGCCAACGCAGGTACAGCTTGAAGTATGACGGGTATATGAAAAGAGGGAGCTAAGCCCCCTCTCTCAACTGGCTTATGCCAGTGCTGCTTTCGCTTTTTCGACCAGCGCGGTGAACGCGACTTTGTCGAATACTGCGATGTCAGCCAGGATCTTACGGTCGATTTCAACAGAGGCTTTTTTCAGGCCGTTGATGAATTTGCTGTAAGAAATACCGTTCTGACGTGCTGCTGCGTTGATACG